>Ga0126384_10000032_pt1 | contig 46791 bp, 30 predicted proteins | sample PanSoiMetPlot_36_FD_92543 | JGI IMG/M metagenome (GOLD analysis project Ga0126384, IMG submission 92543) | Tropical forest soil microbial communities from Panama - MetaG Plot_36 | ecosystem: Environmental > Terrestrial > Soil > Tropical forest > Bulk soil | place: Panama | collected 2016-02-17 | reverse complement strand
GGTCAACATCCATTCCGACATACTTATCTCTGTTCATAGGGGTTCTCCTTTAAATGTGGTTTCGTTTCGTAAACAAAACCTAGCACTAAAGGGGCGCCCCTTTCATATTACGTAGCGGTGTCCTCGTTTTGGAGTTTGGCAAGTGAAAACAAGCTGATTGGTAACAACACCCAGATCGGACTCTACCGTTTTGCCTACGAATCGCCGTGCATTGAAAGTTGTGCCGGTTTACTGAAACACACTCTTGCTGAACCTAAATTTTTCCGCCAATTCATGAAGCACGTGTTCGCTGGTTGACTCTTTAGAGTCTCTCAAAAGCTGCCAAAAAATGTTTTGCAAACGCCACAAACCCAGTCCAATGCCGAGTCTTTCGGCAAGACGCAAAAAGTGAATCGCTGATTCAGCTCTGCTCGGTTCAGTACTCGCTAGATGAGCTTCGAGTCTCGAGCCGACAAGCTGCTCAAGCGCGCCTTTCAAACCAGAGGTATCGACGCTACAACCCAGCGATTCCGCCTCGTGAAGGATCGATTCAGCAATCCCGCTAAGCTGAGTCTCCGAAAGTGTTTCTTGCATCAGCTCAGAACAAGCCTGTTCGAGCCGCTGGCTTAGAACATATCCGACAGCCCTCTTCAAACTTTCAGGAGCAGGCACGCTCATGTCCGCCAGAAGCTTCATTACATCTCGGCTTTCCTCATATATCCGTCGATAATGGTCTCGCGATCTCTCCAGCGCGTCTTTCGCAAGAACCCTGCCGATCTTCCTGCGCTCCTCAATAAACAGGTCTTTCAGCGCAAAACCGTCCGCCTTGATTTTCGTATCGATAGCTTGCAGCAGATTCCTCGTGGAGTCTTCTCGGAAGAGGCGAAACAGCTCTTCCTTCAGCGCCGTGTATTCATCACTCGCAAGAAGCGGCCTGACAATGCAATGAAAGTCGTATCCTCCCAGATGCAAAACAACGAACATTCCATCCAGCTGCTCGAAAGTGGTAGATGAGCGAACCTTCACCGCGCCGACAGAAAGCGTGCGACTGGTGGTCTTCTCCATCCGATAGTCGTCGCGGTCGAACTCGAACGAGAATATCCGCTGGACCGGCGAGTATTCCTCTACAAGAGAGCTGATAGCGTAATGAGCCAAGCCCTTTTCAAGACTTGTGATTCCAGGCCGCACTAGCCCGTTGTAGACCTTTGCCCCATTTTCCAGGTCCTGTTTGTTGCCACGCGCTTGCGCGAGATCCGCAACGAATTTGGGCTCGAGATCCGTGTCGGATACTTCTCGTGCAAGTTGAATGGCTCGCGCGGCATACTTAATGATCTTGACGGTCTCGATGTTCGATATGTCGTCGAAGAACCATCCGCAACTCGTATAGATGAGCCTGGCGAATCGTTGCATTTCAAGCAGTCGCCAGACGTTTATTTTCTCATCCGGCGATAAATCACGCCGCGAGTGTTTGTGGAGAAACTCTCCGGTGTTCCTCGGAGATCGATCCAGAATTACGTGTATGTAATCATCAATCGCAGCGTGTGGATCTGCGAGGATGCTGGACGAGTTCAGCTTGAAAACTTCATCCAACCTTGACTGCAACGAATCGAGCGCCTCGCGAAGGGGAGCTCGCCACTCCTGATGATAGTGGGTGTTCCCACTGTTACAGCCACAATTGCTTCGCCAGCGCTCAACCCCATGAGCACAACTCCACGCAGTGTTTTCTTTTATCATCACTTCATGCTTCGGAGGATGAAGCTTGAGGTATTCGCCGTAGTTGGTAATCCGTGCAAGCTTGTCTCGCTCAATCTTTCTTATCGCATAAGCCAACGCCATATCGCCGAAGCGGGAATGATGACCGAAAGTCTCGCCGTCGGTTGCAGTATTCATCAACTGGGCGTGTTGGCGATCAGTGCTGAACCCTGACAACAGGCGATCGGCAAATCGATCACCGCTCTTCAGAAGCCCCTCAAATGAAATGTCGTGTGAGACCGGCTGATCGTAGAAGAACAGATTAATGTGCTTTCCGCGGTTCAAGCGACAACGGTATCCGCGGGTCGGATCGATCTGGCCTCCGGAGACGTCTTGCCAAGGCTCTCCTGGCAAGCGAACTGCCTTCGCCTGATGTGGGGCGAGGATAGTGAATTTGATTCCAAAATCGGCAAGTACCTGGAGGGTTGCGAGATCGACCGCTGTTTCCGGCAGCCACATGCCTTCGGGCTTGCGTCCGAAACGAAATTCGAAGTCGGCAATGCCCCATCGAACCTGAATGCGCTTATCGTACGAGCTTGCGAGGGGCATTATGACGTGGTTATAGCATTGAGCAATTGCGTTGCCGTGGCTGTTGTGTGCTTTTGCGCTGAGACGATCGGCCTCAATTATCTGCTTGTAAACGTCCCTACGATGCCGCTCGAGCCATGACAGCAAAGTTGGGCCGAAGTTAAAGCTCATCTTTTCGTAGTTGTTGACGAGTTCGAAGATGCGCTCATGCCCGTCCAATATGCGAGATACAGTATTAGGCGCATAACATTCGGCGGTGATCCGCTCGTTCCAATCGTGATAGGGTGCTGCCGAGTCCTCGACCTCGACATCATCGAGCCAGGGATTCTCTCGTGGTGGTTGATAGAAGTGTCCGTGAATACAAACGAAGTGACTGGTCATAGTTTGGTGCTTCATTTGGAGTTGTGAAGCACCAAGTCTAGCGGGTCTGAAAGACAAAAGACAGAAGGCAGTAGGCAGTAGGCAGAAGGCGGAAGGCAGTAGGCAGCAGGCAGAAGGCAGCAGGCAGAAGGCAGTAGGCAGATAGCCCACGTAGTAACGAATTTATCCGTTTTGCTTTGAATCCCTAAGATCTCAATTCATAACGAATGAATTCGTTACTACGTGGGCTATCTGCCTACTGCCTACTGCCTTCTGCCTGCTGCCTTCTGCCTGCTGCCTTCTGCCTGCTGCCTTCTGCCCACTGCCTTCTGCCTTCTCCTATTTTGCCGCTGTCTCGCCCGAACTTTGTTTCGCCAAAAATTGCGTGATCTTCCCGCCAAGATCCTGAGCAGCCGGAGGGTCGTAGTTTCCTTGCACTATTACCGTGTAGCTTCCATCCCAAAAGATATCCAGGTATGAGTTGATCCCCGGCGCACCGCCGCCGTGGCCTCTCACACTCTTTCCTTCAACGGATTTGTCCATGAATCCGTACCCGTACTTTGCTCCCATCGGTGTATCCACCTTGCCGCTCGTCAGTTTCTCGGTTAACTCAGCGCTCACCAACTTATTCGCCCGGCGCGCTTGCGCGAATTTGAGAAGGTCTGGCGCGGTCGAGTAGCCGCCTCCGGCTGAACTTCCCTGCATTGGAAGCGTCATTGCATTGTTCCGCCGCGGCTCGATGTCTAGTGGATCGCCGTTATCAAAACGAGTGTAGCCGGTTCCAAGATTTGGAACGATGTCATAGACCGCGTATGACCCAGAGTCCTTCATTCCCGCCGCTTTGTAGATGTGATCGCGAATGTAATCAAAGTAATTCTCACCAGAAGCATTTTCTACAACCGCACCAAGCACGATAAAACCGGCATTGCTATAGGACCAGCTCTTTCCCGGTTCGAATCTCAGGGCGTCGTTGGCAAAGATCGGAAAGTAGTCCTTTGGATTTCGATACTTCCCTCGATTCTGGAAGAACTCAGGCTTGAAAAAGTCGCCCAACCCGGACGTGTGGGTCAGTAATTGGTGAATGGTGATCTTTGCCGCGATCTCTTTGTTGGGATACTCCGGCAAGACCTTGGCGAGGGTAGTGTCATACGTAAGCTTTCCGGCCTGAACCAGCTGAGCAATCGCGACACTGGTGAACATCTTATTCATCGAGCCGAGATTGAACTTCGTATCAAGCTTATTCGGGATGTTGTTTGCCTTATCTGCAAGCCCGTAAGCCTTGTTAAATATTACACGATCACCCTTCGCCACGAGCACAACGCCGGAGAATCGGTCTTCTGCGGCGGCTTTTGCAACGTGAGTCTCTATTTCCTTAACGGCATCTGCCTCACTCATTTTCGAGGTTGACCAGGCATCCGCTTTTTCGGATTCCGGGTCGGCAATGCGCCGGAAACCAAATCCATCAAGCTTGGTAGGCTCGTCCTTTTCGAGCCGGGTCATCATCTGAACCCAGTAGTTACCGCGTTTAGTGCGAGCGGTAACCCGTACTTCGCCTGGCCCTCGCGCCGTCAGAACCTGCATCAATTCGAATCCGCCGCTCTGAGCATACAGACGCTGGATGTGTCTGATGTATTCAGAGGCCGGGTCTTCCTTGAGCGCTCTGGTGGACAGGTTGGTCGTTATGAATTTTTCAACCGTCGCCTTGTCACCGCTGTTAACCGCATCAAACAACGTGCGAGCGAGCTTTCCTTCGGGCGTTTGCGGAAATTCAGCCTTGCCCGAGGTTTGTTGTTGCTGCTGGTAGGCGATAGTCGCCGGAACTGCGGCGAGCGCAGCAAAAATCACTACCGCAGCTGTTTGCCGTAGAAAAACGAGAGTGCGTCTGGTCTTCATGGGTGTTTCTCCTAAACAACGTTCGCTGGTTCAAAACGTTCTTAGTGCAATCACAGTTGCCGATCCTAAAGTTGTCCGCCTCGAAAAGCGCCAACAGGCCGCCCAAGTCGGCGCGCTAAACCTATCTTCTCATGCTTAAACGAAGATTAATAAAATTCGTTGTATGGATTATGATAATATCCGTTATTCACGTTATGAATATCCAATCGATCGATCTGAATCTGTTAGTGGCCTTTGAAGCACTCATGGAAGAACGCAATGTCACACGTGCCGCACGCAGAGTCGGATTGAGCCAGCCGGCAATGAGCAATGCGCTGACGCGACTGCGGAGGACCTTTGATGATCCTCTGCTGGTTCGAACGCCGGGTGGCATGTCGCCGACGCCCGCTGCGCAAGCTCTGATCGAGACAATTCACCCGGCGTTGTCCAAGTTGCGAGAAGCGCTGGATGAAAAACCGACCTTCAACCCGGCTGCGTCCAGCCGGATATTTCACGTACTCACCAACGATTACGCAGAAATAGTACTGCTTGCTCCGCTGATCGGCAGACTTCGCGAACTGGCAAGTGGTATCAGCCTGCGTGTCCATCGACCGCCTAATGTTTTTCAAGCTCCCTCGCGGACCGCGCTGGCGGATTCGTTCGATCTCGCCATCGGCTTTTTTCCCGATGCCCTGTCACTCGACGCAAGTGTGCGTTCCGAAGTATTGTTCGACGAAGACAACGTCTGCATCGCCAGCGCCAATCACCCTTCGATAAAATCCAGGATCACGATTCGTCAATATGCCTCTGCTCAACACGCCGCCGTGTTCTACAAATCAGAAGGTCCCGGCGTAATTGACACTATCCTGGCTCAGAAGGGTTTGACTCGACAGCTAGCGGTCCTTGCGCCTCATTTCGCAAGTGTACCGTTTATAGTTGCGGGGTCGGATTTGATTGCAACATTGCCAAGGAGGCTGGCAGTAAGATTCCGCAAGCAACTAAAGCTTCAGATGCTCACAGTACCCTTCCCAATGCCTTCTTTTAGATTATCGATGCTCTGGCACGAGCGAGTGGAATCAGATCCGGCTCACGCGTGGATACGAGGGTTGGTGATGGAAGCGGCGAAAGAAGCGGCACGGTAGAGCTACGGTGTCTTACGGGACACCCTCTCTACTTCCGCCAACACTCGCAACGTGTTCTCGCCCAAAATTTTTCTCATATCGGAAGCCGAATAGCCCTTGCGCATCAGTGCCTCAGTGATTTTCGGTAACTGTGTGCAATCTTCCATTCCGACCGGCATACTGCCACCATCGAAATCAGATCCCAGCCCGACGTGATCCACGCCAACCAGTTTCACGGCATGATCAATATGGTCGACGATTCGCTCCCAGCTTGCCTTCGGTGCCGGTCCAAACTGTTTTGCGACTTCCTCGCGTCGTTTATCGGCGTTCTCACGATCCGGGTACTTCTGCTGAAGCTCGCGCATAAGCGTCTGGCTCTTCTGTGAGTACAGAAACAAATCATTGTCGATGAATTGATCGAGGTAGTTGATCTGGATGACTCCGCCCTTTGCTGCCAGCGCTTTGATCATGTCGTCGGTCATGTTTCGCGCATGCCCTGAGATCGCGCGACACGATGAATGCGAAGCGATTAAAGGCGCTTTGCTGACTTCGAGAGCATCCCAAAACGTCTTGTCGGCAACGTGCGAAATGTCCACCATTACCCCAAGCCGATTAAGCTCGCGCACCACATCTTTGCCAAAATCAGTTAACCCGTTGTGCTTCGGCTGGTCCCCGGATGAATCTGCCCACTCGGTGTTAACCGAGTGAGTGAGCGTCAAGTATCTCACCCCTAGTTTGGCGTACATACGCAAAACCGGGAGGCTGTTATTGATCATGTGACCGCCTTCCATGCCCATCAGCGCGGCGATCTTTCCCTGCTTGTGGGCCTTACGTACGTCATCGGCGGTCAGACACAGCGCGACCTTATCGGGCTGTTCCTCGGCGAGCCGGTGAACGGCGGCGATGCGTTCCAGTGAATCGTTGACAGCTTTTGGTCCCGTCACCGTTCCGGACATATAGATCGAAAAGAAAAGCGCATTAAGCCCGCCTTTCTTCATTCTGGGCAGATCGATATGCCCTTCCTTGTGCTCGTCGGTAAACTTCCAACTGGTCTGAAGCTTTGGAGTCACGTCGATGTGAGTGTCGAGCACGATTGACGAGAAGTGGACCTTACGGGCTTGCTCCTCGATTGAGTCCGGAGTTTCTGCTTTGGAGAGGGATATCGCCGGTATAACCAACGCAACAAAGACGAATGATGAACACACGTACGCACGCTTCATTCTACCCTCCACGGCGTCTATTTCCACTGGTTTGGAGATTCCCCTTCTACTACCGAGTCAGAAGGTTGTCAAATTGGCGATTGGGGATTGGGGGTTGGGGATTGGCGATTAAAGATTCCGCGTTCAACGTTTTTTAGCGTTCAACGTTCAGCGTTCGGCAGTCAGGTCAAGAGGACTCACCTATCTATGATTGATAAGAACCACAATGTAAAGCCTGAACTCTGAAGATCTAAGCCCCAACACTGAACAATGAACAATGGACTGAACCCGAAGCGTTGAACGCTAACCGCCAATCCCCAATCCCCAACCCCCAACCCCTACTTCCACGATACCTTCTCTTTTGGTAGAAATATAAAAGCCAAGACACTCTGGTTAGATCACGTTGACAGGTGAGGGAAGCGTTTGCGAATTTTGGGCAATACCATATGCATTAGCCAAACCGGAGTAAGCCTCTGATCTCCAAGAACATTTCGCACTACAACATCATCAGAGAGCTCGGAGCGGGCGGAATGGGCGAGGTCTATCTCGCCGAAGATACCCGGCTCGGAAGACAGGTTGCCATCAAATTCCTGCCGGCTTCTTACCAATACGACCCCGAGCGCCGCATAAAATTTCTGGCCGAAGCGCGCGCCACATCTGCACTGCGTTCGCCCCACATTGCGGCCATCTACGACATCGGCGAACACGAAGGCGCGATGTATATCGTGATGGAGTTCGTTGAGGGCGAATTACTTTCCGACAAGCTCAAACGAGGAGCTCTGGGGGTTCGCGAGGCCATCGATATGGCCGCTCAGATTGCCGACGCGTTATCTGAAGCCCATTCGCTGGGGATCGTTCACTGCGATGTAAAGTCCTCCAACCTGATCATCAATGAGCGCGGTCACTTGAAGGTGCTCGACTTTGGGATCGCTGCAGCCGCCAGCTCTAACGCCGGCGAAGTGGATGATCATACCAAGAAGGTCGGACAGCAGACCGCTGTTGGACTTGCCGAGGGAACCGTTTCCTACATGTCGCCTGAACAGGCGATCGGCCGGCCCCTGGATCATCGCTCTGACATCTTTTCTCTCGGAGTCGTGCTTTATGAAATGCTCACCGCGCGGCGACCGTTTGACCGCGAGACCTGGACAGAGACTCTCGACAACATAATCCACGCCGAGCCTATGCCCCTCTCCCGTTTGAATTACGCGGTAACGCCCGATCTTGATCGAGTCGTGCGCAAGTGTCTCGAGAAAGATCGCGAGCGACGTTATCAATCCGTGCGCGACCTGCTAATCGACTTGCGCAACCTCCAACGAGACAGCGATTCGGGCGCTCCTCAAGCGACCGCCGGGCTCGGAAGACACACTCAGGTCGTTACAAGATCTCGGGGGCCAAAAAGGATCGACTCGCTGGCAATCTTGCCGCTGGTTAACCAAAGCGGCGATGAGGAACTCGAATACATGAGTGAAGGAATCACCGAAGCGCTAATCAACAACTTGTCACGACTCACCAAGCTGAGAGTGATGGCCAGAAGCACCGTCTTTCGATACCAGGGTCGCGAGATTCAGGATGCTCAGCAAGTCGGCTTTGAGTTAGGCGTCCGCGCGGTGCTGGTTGGGAGACTATTAAAGCGTGCGGACAGCCTGATCGTGAAGCTCGAACTCGTCGACGCCAACGACGGTTCTCACGTCTGGGGCGAGCAGTACACCCGCCAATTAGCGGACATGGTAACTCTGGAAAAAGAGATATCTACAGAGATCTCAGATCATTTAAGGCTGAAGCTCACGACCGCGCAGAAGAAGGGCCTTACCAAGGGCAGCACTGAGAACTCCGAAGCCTACCAGCTCTATCTAAAAGGTCGTTACCATTGGAACAAACGCACCGAGGAAGGAATCAAGAAGAGTATCGATTATTTTGAACTGGCAATTGCGCTGGATCCAAAGTTCGGCTTGGCATACGCGGGACTCGCGGATTCGTACAATTTGCTGGCCAGTTACAGCACCAAGCCACTTGCCACCCCGTTCTTGCGAGCGAAGGCGACGGCTTTGAAGGCTTTAAGCCTGGACGACAAGCTTGCTGAAGCGCACGCTGCGCTGGCTGCAGTGAAGCTTTGGCGCGAGTTCGATTGGGAGGCTGCTGAGAAAGGATTCAAAAAATCGATTGAGATGAACCCGAGTTATCCGACGGCTCATCTCTGGCTGGCGTTATATCTATCGGGAATGGAGAGAATGGATGAAGCACTGGCGGAAATTAAATTTGCCCTGGAGCTCGACCCGCTCTCGCGCGTAATAAACCTGAACCTGGCAAGGGTGCTTCACTTCGCGCGCCGATTCGACGACGCAATAAAGCAATGCCGCAAAACGATCGAGATGTACCCGGACTACATCGTCGCGCACCGCCGCCTGGGCATGTCGTATGGGGAGAGGGGGATGTTCGAACAGGCGGAATCCGAATTCAAGAGAGCTCTGGAGCTCTCGGAAGAGGACAGCGAGACCATGTCGGCGATGGGGTATGCCTATGCGGCCGCAGGACGGATCGAGGATGCCAGGCAAATTCGAGATCGCGTTACCGGGCTCGCCAACGAGATGTACGTCTCACCTTACAGCCTCGCCAGAATTCACATTGCAGTCGACGAAATAGACGAAGCCTTTGAATGTCTGGAGAGGACCTTCGAGGAGCGTCACGGTATCTTGAGCTACATCAAAGTTGAGCCGGTTTTCGACCGGATTCGTTCAGACCCGCGCTACACTGACCTGCTCAGCAGAATGGGACTCGCCGTCCCGTCATAGAGCCCGAGATTCAATCAAAACTGAGGAGGTTTGACTGGAGTCTTCTGCTTCGCGTCCTTCTCGTCTTCGTCTTCATCCGGATCAGCGGTTTTGGCTTGATTTTCTCGCCGGTTATCGTTGAGCGATATCCCCATTATCTGAGGATTGTTCATAAACTCGACGAGCTTCGCCGGGCTGAACTTTGTCTGAAGCACCACCGCATCCTGCTTCTGGAGAGTGACGACAAGGACTTTTACATCATCGTTCTCGCGAGTAATGTACACATAAGTCCATTGCCTCTCTCGAGGTGAGCTGTATTGAATGAGCGGAGTCCACCGCGGATCGATCTTCGACTGAATAAACGAATGAAACTGTCCGGTAGTCGGACTCGGAGCCTCGGAATAATCCAGATCTTTCAGATAAACAAGTTTGAAATTCTTGACGCCTGCCGGTTTGATCATTTTCACTGCAAACCTGGCAACCATCATTGCTCCAAAGAATCCCTGCTGCTTTCCGTGATAGTTCGATTTTATGTGTTTGACGACCGAACTGAAGCTCTCGTCTCCGGCCAGCGCGGCCGTTGGTGCGAGCGTAAGCAGCGTTACAGTGATAGAGAGTCGAGTGATCAATCTCTTTGGGCTATTCATCGCTGTTACTCCGTCGGAGGCTTCTCGCCGCGTATAAGCGTTGGTGGTTTCTTCTCGGCTCGCTTGTTGGTCTCAGGTGACGGTTGTAGTGACTGCTTCTCAGGCTCCGGGTTTTTATCCTTCCTTTTGTCGGTGATGTTCACGCCGGGAATCTGCTCAAGGCCGAAGTGCGGGATGCCGAACTTTCCTTCGAGCTCCGCCAACTTAGCGAGGTCGATCGGCCCTACAATGTTCACAACGGTGAATGCTTTCGTTTCTGCTGCGAGAACCGCCAATCCCTTGATAATGGTGCCTTCACTCATCAGCGAAACGTCGTAATTCCCTTCTCGTTTGCTGCGGACGTTGGCCACGCTCGACCATCCCGGCAGACTGAGCTGAGAGCGAATTGAATCGACGTCTCCGATCGTGTATTCGCCTTCCTTCTCGAACTCAAATCGCTTGACGAAGACGCCCTTGATTCCGAGTATAAGCTCCTTGATTCTTGCTTCATCGGGCTTCTTGTCGTTCAGGAAAGCAGCTGCAAGGCGTATCGTCTGCTCGTCAACTGTAACGGTTATGACCTTATCTGCCCGGTCAGTAAACTTGTCGAGGGAGCTCATATCGATTTTCGCGCGATCCTGTGCCAGAGCCGGCACGGCGGCGAAGATTGAGAGCATCGAGCCTACCGCTAACACTCTCATTGATTTGGTTATTAACAATTTCATAATTCCTCCGTGGGAATATTAAGATTCAGAACTTCACACGCTTACGAACGGATGCGTGTCCAATCCAGTTAAGGATTCAAACCGTCATCGTGAACCGCCTTTTGGGCATCATTGACAGCCGAGCTCGCGATAGACAGGGCAAACATTAGTTTCTCCTTCGCGGCCTCGCCCTCAGCCTTCAACTCCTGCACCTTTTGACTACTGGCCACCAAAGCGCGATGTCTCCTCCCAGGTTTATTGGTCTGCCGAACAACCGTTGCGGGTTGCGCAGCGTCTTGCCGAGCAGGAGCATTCTTCTTATCAGGATCTTCCCGAGTGACAGGTGAAGCGGCAGCCGGCTCTGAGGCTTTCGCTTGCTCTTGGTTCTCCTCTGTCACAACGCGACTGAGCCGTTGGTACTGGGCCGCTCCAATTGCCAGCAGCAGCGACGCGGTGATGCCAATGGCAACCCATCGCAGCTTTGGCGGCTCCACCAACGTCGCGAGCCTCTGCCACCACCGCGCTTTCGGTAGAGGCTGCGTAGCGACTTGCTCGAGCAAGCGCTGGGTAAAATCGGCAGACGGCTGTTCGCGTCTAAATGCCTTGCGCAGTTCATCATCAAGGCGGCTCATAACGATACCTCCCCCAACGTGCGGCTCAGTTTATCTCTCAGGATCGTGAGAGAACGCCGCAAATGACTCTTGACCGTGTTCAGCGGCATATCAAGCACGTTGGCAATCTCAGCCGGATCCAGATCTTCCTGGTAACGAAGGATCACAACCATTCGCGCCTTTTCTGGCAGCGTATCAACGACTCGTCGCAACATTTCAGAAAGGAAAAGATCATTTTCTCTCGCATCGATCGCAGGCTCAGGCACTTCTTCCAGGCTTACCTGCGGCCTGACCTTCTGGCGCCGCGATTGATCTATGCAACGATGGCCGGTCACCTTGCGCAGCCAGAACGTCAAGTGTTCCGGCGATTTGATGGAGTGCAGGTTCTGATGCAGGTTCAGGAACACTTCCTGAGATAACTCCTCTGCCAGCGCGCGATCCCTTAGAAAATGACATGCCATGCTGAAAACCATCCCCTGGTGCTGGCGAACAATCTCCTCGAAGGCAAACTGATCCCCCAGAGCCGACCGTTCAATCCGATCATCGAGCCGGGCTGCCGTCGCCTTAGTCAATGCGATTGTTCCTTCCCACCCCACCATGCATAAGTACGCAAAGGACTTGCACCAGAATGCACTTTTTACATCCCGATCGGACTTTAGGACATGATAGGTCCTAATTGGGGGTCCTATTGGGCCCTATTTCAACCAGAACTTATCAGTGCACGTGAATCGTATCATCAATCGGAGGCAGAATGAGAGACCCAGGCATTGCGGCGGTTTTGAGCTTTTTTATCCCCGGCGTCGGTCAGATTTACAACGGCAAGATCATTCGCGGAATTTTCTGGCTAATAGTCACCCCAGGCATATGGATAGGAACCGGTGGATTGTTCGGCTGGGTGTGTCACATTGTGTCGGCCTATACGGCATACCGGTACGCGAAACGACATCCAATAGGATAGCTTTGTTACTACGTGCCGCTTTTGATCTCGCCTGCCTTTGCCATCCGAGCGATGTGATCAGCAGCCCTGTACGCAAGCGCTTGAATTGTACACGTCGGTTGGCCACGCCCCGACGTAACAAAGCTGCTGCCGTCGCAAATAAACAGATTCGGCACGTCATGAGCTCGATGATACTTGTTCACAACTGATCGCTTCGAATCGTTGCCCATCCGGCAAGTTCCCAGCAGGTGAACACCGAATGTCTGCTCCTCCACCGGACCCGCCCACTTCTTCAGTGCACCGGCAGCCTCCATCAACTCCACACCCCGGTCCGAAAAGAATTTCATGGTCTTAAGATCGTCGGGATGATCTTTGTAGGTCACTCGCAATGCGGGCAGGCCCCAGTCGTCTTTCGCGGTCGAATCCAATGAGATGCTGTTCGTCTCCACCGGCAGCGACGTCGTGTGACCGAACGAAAACACTGACCGAGTGTAGTAGTCTTTCAGAGCTTTTTTGTACTCGCTTCCCCACCGTGGAGTACCACGAGGCAAGCCCCCACCGAGAGCAAAGCCCATCGGGTACACATCGAAGCGCATATCGATCCCGCCCCCGCCGTAGAAACCTCGTTTCGGATCGGCGTCATAAAAGTCGTGGATGATACGCGTCACTGCGATGCTTTTGAATTCGTTTAATTCGTGCTCGAATACCCCAGTCGCGAACCCGCCTCCGTTGAACATCAGATACTTGCCCACTACTCCGCTCGAGTTAGCCAAACCGTTGGGAAACAGATTCGACTTGGAGATCAACAATAGTTTCGCCGTCTCCGCTCCGTTCCCGCAAAGCACGACTGCTTTTGCTTTTTGAAATACTTCAGTTTTCTTTTCGTCAAAGTAGATCACGCCGGTCGCCCGTCCAGCGCCATCCGTCTCAATCTTCCGGACGTAACTGCCGCTTCTTATTTCGCAACGACCCGTCTTTTCAGCTTCAGGTATTACGGTCGCAAGAGTGCTGGACTTTGCTCCTATCTCACAGCCAAAACCCTCGCAGAAACCGCAGTGCGAACAAGCACTGCGTCCGCGGTACGGCTGGGAGATGACTGCCATGGGCGCGGCCTGCGGGTGCCATCCGAGCTTGCGAGCGCCCATTGACAGGAGAGCTCCTGCAGACTTGATTGGCATCGGTGGGAGCGGATAGCCCTTTGAGCGAGGCGGGTCGAACGGCCCTGGTTCTCCCGAGATCCCCAGATCCCACTCGGCTTTGGTGTAGTAGGGCTCAAGTTCAGCGTAGGTGATCGGCCAGTCGTCGAATCCCGTCCCAGAGATCGTTCCGAGCTTGCTTCTCTCCACAAAATCAATCTCGTGAAAACGCCAATAGTTCGCCGTAAAGTGAGCGGTTCCCCCGCCCACCATTCGCCCGTACAGCACCGCGGGCTGTACGCTGGCTTTAGCCTTCGGGCTCTTTCGAAAACTATTCGGTTGATGCTTCCAATCGTTTATCAGAGCTTGCTGCCAAAAATGTCTCACCTCGTCGTGATCGAAATCCTTCTCCTTCAGGTATGGGCCCTGTTCGAGAACGACAACCTGAAATCCGGCAGTCGAAAGCTCCTTGGCGATCACGCCGCCCGCGGCACCGGCGCCGATCACCACGAAATCCACCTGTGTCTGCGGATCAAACTTTGGAGTCTGAATGTTCATAGTCGTCTTTGTCGTTGCCTTTTCAGCTTAAGGCAACTTTGCGCGGCGTCGTGCCGATCCAGGGGAACGGCTACTTGAATCACTGTCGCCTTTATCCGCTCATTGGGTTTCTTTGTACTCGCGATCGTAGTAACCAAAGGGCGGCTTGAAATAGAAATCGTCTTTAAATCCGATGTGATTCCAACCAATCTTGTTGTAATTACCACCGTATGATGGATCGGCCAGAAAACCCATGATCGTGTGCGCGCGAACCATTTCGAAGAATTGATTCTTCTCAAACGCTTTGAGCAGCTTGATCTGTTGCTCCGGATTCAAATCAGAGAATTTCGTTGATGCCTTGAACATCTTTTTTCGTTTGGCATCGAGGGCCTTCATCCCTTTTGCATAAATCTGCTGCTTGTCTTTGTCGAAGGTGGTGAGCGCGCGATCGATGAAATAAATAACTCGTGCCTCTCGCGCGCCGGGTGAGTCATCGGTAGGGATGATTTGAGCGGCGATGGCCTCGATTTCTGTGGCTTGTTCCGGCGTCAAATACTCGAACTTTGTTGGGACAGCCGATTGTGTCGCTTGATGCGCGTGTTCCTGGGCAGCAACGATCTCGGGCAGTCGTAGCGCCAGCCAAGCTGAACTGACGCCGGTAAGCGATTTGATAAGAAACAATCGTCGCGATGTTTCTTCGTTATCCATAGATCCGTTCCTCTCACAATGCTGCAGAGAACAAGAACTGATTCGAGCATCAACCTTTAGGTCACGCTACCCGTAATCAAAGCTGCTGTCAATGGCAGGGAAAATATCAGATACCATCGGGCCTTCAGCTGATGGAGTCTCAACTTCAACCTAACGGAAGGACCGCACCGCCCAGCTCACAGTATCTTTAGCTCTCTGTTGCAATAGCCCCTCGTTCCGCGATAGTCTCGCCGGGTCACTCGCATCGACGCGCCGGGTCATTCGCATCAAACCCGCCGGAGGCTTCCATATGTTTCGCATACTCGCTGTTTCAATAATTATTCTCCTGCTTTGCGGCTTATCAGTAGCCCAGGAACGTTCCACCATCACAGTTGGAACCGCAACTGCGCGACGCGGTCAAAAAGTCACTGGCGTGATTGCCGTTCCCGCCGGCATCGATGAAGCGACTAACATTCCAGTCGCCGTTGTTCACGGCGCCAAGCCGGGTCCGGTCCTTGCGTTGGTTTCCGGCGCTCACGGTACTGAATACACATCGATTATCGCGCTCGAAAAACTAATCGGACGCCTGGATCCAGCCGCAATATCCGGCACTGTGATAATTGTCCCGCTGGTAAACATTCCGTCATTCGAGCAAAAGGTTGCGCACGTCAATCCGGTCGACGGTAAAAGCATGAACCGGATGTATCCAGGAAAGATGGACGGAACGCAGACCGATCGAGCTTCCTTCCTTATTACGAAGCAAGTAGTAGAGCAGTGCGATCACCTCATCGACTTGCATGGAGGTGATCTCGATGAAAGCCTGCGGCCTTACAGCTACTGGACCAAAACCGGCAACGAGAACCAGGACCGGATCTCACGCGAGATGGTGCTGGCATTCGGTCTCGATCACATCATCATTTCAGCCGACCGGCCCAAGGACCCAAGCGCGTCGCGATACCTTGAGAACACTGCGACAACACGAGGGAAACCCTCGATCACCGTTGAAGCCGGCTATGCAGGAACCGTCGAGACCGATGATCTCTCTGCCTTAGTCGACGGTTGTTTGAGCGTCATGCGATATCTGAAGATGCTCCCGGGAACGCCTGCTGCAATCGAGCACCCAGTTTGGGTCGAAAAGATTGCGACTATCACCAGCGAGCACACCGGAATTTTCTATCCGCTGGTTCGACGAGGTACGTACGTCGAACAAGGGATGAAGATCGGCTACGTAACCGACTATGTTGGCAAGACAGTTTTCGAAGCTCGTGCCACCGCAGCTGGAGTGATCCTTTATATTTGTGCGGTTCCTTCGATGACCAAGGGCGCAACGATCGCCAACGTCGGGGTTGTTGCAGTTCAGAATAAGTGAAAGGAAGAACAAATGAGTTCGATCGCGCTTACCGATCACCACCATTGCATAGGCTTTATCGAGACGAGTTCGATAGCGAAAGGCATCGAAGCGACGGATGCCATGATGAAGATGGCGGATGTTGAACTTCTGATGACCGCGATCATACCTCGTGGAAAATATCTGATAATGATCGGCGGCAACGTGGCGGATGTTGAGTCCTCGGTGAGAGCCGGATTACAAATCGCTGCAGGGCTGGTCCTCGACCACTTCATTATCCCAAACGTCCACAACGAGCTGTTCCCGGCGATTCGGGGCCGAGTCAAAATCGATCAGTTTGAAGCCATTGGCATCATCGAAACTAAAGAAGTAGCGCCTGCAATTTATGCTGGAGATGCGGCGGTAAAATCTGCGAACGTTAAGTTGATTGAAGCTCGAAATCAACCTGGAGGCAAGGGCCTGGTCGTCTTGGCGGGCGAAGTAGGCGCGGTACGTACGGCAGTCGCTGCGGGCGTCGCATCGATAAAGAAAGATGGGATGTTGATCGCCGAAGTAGTGATCCCGTTTGCGCACGAAGAAGTGAGGAAAAACGTAACCGCCTAAGACTGATTTTTCCGCTTCGCGATCAAAATGGATCAAAGCTTGAGAGCCGAATAAAAGGTAGCAGTGAGACGCAGATCAACGGCAGTGCCTAGCCCGGCTTTAGCTTCGTGGGGTAAGCGTCATATTTCCATGGGTGGCGTTGGGGGGGGTGAATTATGCCCTGTTCGCCGACTCTTGCAATCGAAGTTACCAAATCTTCCAGAACAAGCGGCTTTGACAGGTGTTTCTGATAACCTTCTTTGAGTGCGCGCTTGCGCGTTTCTTCGTCGGCGTAGGCGGTTAACGCAATTGCCGGTATATCTCCTCCACGCGATGGCTCCAGCCTTCGAACGGCACGTATCAGATCGAATCCGTCTAAACCGGGCATCGCAATGTCCGCTACCAGCACGTCCGGAAGTTTCGCCGTCAGTGCGGCAGTTGATCTCCCATTAAATAGCCCCAGTGCCTCCTCGTATGAACCACAGGTTGTGACACGCGCACCGGAACCCTCTAGTACAGCTCGCATCATTTCGCGCGCGTCGTGGTCATCATCGACAACCACAACCCACATTGCGGCGAGCCTTTCGGAGATTGTTGTCGGATCCACCACTTGAGCGTCGGGTTTCGATTTTTCGGGAATAGCCTCGACTTGCACCCGTGGCAGGGTGATCGTAAAAGTAGCACCCCTGCCCACTCCCGCGCTTTCCGCCTCGACAGTTCCGCCGTGAAGCTCTACAAGGGCCTTAACGATCGCCAACCCCAAACCCATACCGCCTTGCTGTCTGGTAATCTGGCTGTCGGCCTGTCGGAATCGTTCAAATACATATGGCAGGAATTCAGGGCTGATGCCATAGCCAGTGTCAACAACAATAGTTCGACAATCTTCACCCGCTCTTTCAAGCTTGACTTCGATTGTGCCGCCCTTTGGCGTAAATTTCGTTGAGTTGGAAAGTAGATTACCGAGGACTTGCTGAAGCCGAGTGGCATCGCCGATAACCGCTCCTACCGAAGAGTCCAGCGTGACTTTCAGCATTATTCCTTTCGTTTCGATTGCCGGCCGCGCTTCTTCGACTGCTGCTTCAATGACTTTGACGATGTTGAGGGGGCGTTTTTCTATCGGCAGCCCGCCAGATACGACCCGTGAAACGTCCAGGATATCGTTAATCAAACGTGCCTGAGCTCGAGCACTGCGCTCAATAACTTCTGAAGCATGAATTCTCTGGTCGCTATCGACGTTCTGGCGTATCAGCTGTGCCCAGCCCAGTATTGCATTTAATGGAGTACGCAACTCGTGTGACACAACGGCGAGGAAATCGTCTTTGCTTCGATTAGCCGCCTCTGCTTCGCTGCGCGCTTGCTGTTCTCGTAACAACAATTCATCTTTAAAAGCACTCACTTGCTCAAGCTCGGCGGTGCGCTCCCGGACCCTCTCCTCGAGCTCAGCATTAAGAGTTGTTACTTCTTCCGCCGCTTCCCTGATATCGGTTATATCGTGTAATATCCATCGCAATTCCGTTACTCTGCCTTGGTTGTTTCTGGTAACAGAAACTCTCAAGGAGGCATAAAAAAGCTTCCCGTCACGAGGTATGAATCGATAATCGAGGCTCTCTTTATCAGTGGAATTTCCGTTTACTATCTTGTCTAGCTCCTGTCGAAAGGCCTGGCGGTCCTCAGTAGCGATGAAAGAGAGAAGGGGCTTATTGAAAAGATGTTTTTGACTAAGCACCAGCAATTGAGCAGCGGACTTATTGGCTCTGATTATAGTTCCGGTGGAGTCAGTAACTAGATAACCGTCCGGTGCAGATTCAAAGAGATCCGCATACTTTTCCCGTTCCGAGTTGAGTCGCTCTCGCGCAATAAAAAGATCCTCATTTTGCGTTCGAAGTTCTTCATCGGCGATCTGTAATTCCTCGAGCGTTGTGCTGAGTTCTGCCGCCAATTCAAGGACCAGATCATCTGGTTTTCCGACATTTTGTGCGAGACGACGCTTCAACTCATCTGCGCGAATGAGTGCCGCGCTCAAGTCCGTAGCATAAGGTCTCTTCCGCTTAGTGGCGTATGTTTTATCCTCGGTTTTTTGCTGCTTAGCCATGAGGATCTTTGTCCTCCACAAGCAGAATCGCACCGCGAATGCCGTCTGAACTGCTAACCAGCGGCGTACAAGTGATCCTACATTCAATTTGCTTGCCGCGGCGGTTGATCGCCTCGAGTCTCACCTCCTGGAACTCCTGATCTCCGGATAAACAATCTCTTACTGCTTGTTTTAGCTGATCTACACGCAAACCAATATCCAGATTCAAAAAATTTTGCCCCTGTACTTCAGCAGTACGAAGTCCCCACAAATCCTCAGATTTATGGTTCCAAGACTGTACGCGAAAATTACGATCCACAACCATTACACCGACTCGCACGCTGGTAAGAACCGATTCCAGGAAATCATTTGAAAGGTTGAGCGCTTCGGTACGTCCGCGCATCTCCTCGTTAGTCGTTTCCAATTCTTCGTTGGTCGATTGCAGCTCCTCGTTCATCGTTTCGAGCTCTTCATTCGTGGATTGAAGCTCCTCGTTCAGTGTCTCCAGCTCTTCATTAGTCGATTGCAATTCCTCATTAGTAGTTTCGAGCTCTTCGTTGGTTGACTGGACCTCTTCATAAGCAGTAGCCAACTCTTGTTTCGAGACCCTTACCTCCTCTTCAAGTTCCTTGTAACGAGTGATGTCGTTGAAAACGATGCTCGCGCCAACGGGATTTCCGTTGGTCGACGACAACGGCATAATTTGCACGTCAAGAAAACGCTTCTCGTTTTCAGCAATGTCCCACTGTACTTCCTTCATAGTAATCAGACGTTGTTCAGCGAAAGCCTGCTCGATTCGAGACCGCAGCTCGACCGGTCTGTAGGAAACTTCGAGGTCCTTGAGCGGGCGTGTGATGTCCCTCGCATGAATGCCGAACATCGCTCGGGCCTGTTGGTTCGCCATAGTCAAACAGCCGTCCGTGTCCACGACCAATTGAGGAACAACGCTGGTGTCGAAGGCGGAGTCTCTAAGGCGTACATTGAGAGCGATCTGATCCGGGGCGTCATGATTTGGATTCCCCATTACCAAAAGCTGTTCGCGCAGTCCGACCTTCGGTACTTTGACGAAGATGCGACGTTTCAAATCCAACGGCGTGAAGACATTGGTATGAGTCAGCAGCATCTCAGACTTGCCCAGGAACAAAACACCGTCGTCATTCAACGCAAAATGAAAGTGAAGCAGTATTCTTCCCTGCGCTTCGGCATTGAAATACATTAGAGTGTTGCGGCAGACGAGAAGATCAACCCTTGAAATCGGCGCATCTTGAATCAAATCGTGACGGCCAAAAATAATTGAACGCCTCAGATCCTTGCGAAACGTAAAACGCCCGTTACTTCGCTCGAAATATTTATCGCGAAGTTCTGTCGGAACCGGCTCCATCGCCTTGTCACTGAAGATCGCCAGTCTGGCCTGATTCAGAGCATCATCATCCAGATCGGTAGCATAAATCTTGACTCGCTCCTGAAATCCTTGTTCGCCAACTGCTTCCGAAACGAGCATCGCCAGCGTGTAAACCTCTTCGCCTGAGGCTACTCCCGCACACCAGATTCGAATGGGTTCGTCAGGCTTTTTATTGTCAACCACTTTTGGGATGACATCGGTAGCTAAAGTTTCCCACGACTGAGGGTCTCGGAAGAAACTGGTTACGTTGATCAATATGTTATCGAATAAGTGACCGAACTCTTCAGGATGGACTTCCAGGAAATCCGAATAATCAGTAAACTTCTCAATGCCGACGTTTTGCATACGCCTTCTTACCCGGCGCATTAAACTGGGCCGTTTGTAGGCGCTAAAGTCAAAGCCCCGGTTGCGTTTGAGAAAATCCAACAGCGCTTCGAATTCACGCTCCTCGTGATTAGCGGAAGTCATACCGTTTCTCCTGTCATCACCAGAGTGACCAGGGCAGAAGCTATCTCGCCTAGTGGCAAAACAAAATCGACGTTTCCTGATTGGATGGCTGAACCGGGCATGCCGAAGAACTCTGATGTTGCCTCGTCTTGAGCTATAACTGTGCCTCCCATTTTCTTAATTGCCATCACCCCCATCTTTCCATCGCTTCCCGAACCGGTTAGAACAACGGCGATTGCCCGATCTTTAAAACTTGCCGCGACTGATTCAAAGAGAAGGTCCGCGGAAGGGCGAACAAAATGAACCATTTCAGACTGTGTCAGGGAAATCGTCCCACCCGGGTTTATGAGAAGATGTTTGTCGGGAGGAGCGACGTACACGACCCCCGGGCGTAGAAGGTCACCTTCTTCGGCTTCCTTCACTGATAGCTCGGTCCGCCCGCTTAAGATCTTCGCCATCAAGCTTCTGTGCCTCGGATCGAGGTGCTGCACTACTGCAATGGACGCCGGGAAGCTTTCCGGGATAGTCGACAACACCTCGCTTAGCGCGCTCAGTCCTCCTGCCGATGAAGCGAACGCTACAATGTCAAAAGCGGCTGCGGGAGTCTCGACACTGACAGATTGTTCTTGATCCTTGGTCACACTAATTCCTGCCCTGGTGACGCGTGGGGCAGAATGATGAAACAACCCTTTGAGTAGTGTCAAGCGTGCTTATCTGAAAACCACACTATTCGTCAATCGACGCCAATTGGTGATCTGCTCGTGCTTCTTCTGCGTCAACCGGCTCGCGCCCGAGGATCAGCCTGCGCAGGGTCTCCGCTTGCACGAGGGCTCCGTCCGCGCGCTCATGAAAACGAACTGCCGAGTGCGTGCTACCCTGCTCTCTCATCTTCTTAGCCATTCGACCCATAAGTGCCGCATTCTCTTCAAGCGCGCGGAGTCCTGCCCATAAGGCGACATCTATTGAACTGCTTTGTTCTGCAAGCAGTGTTTCCGGTGAATAGGCGTGACCAACACGGCAACGAAAACGAACAAGGTCATTGTCGTCTATCTCCCACAAAACCCCGTGACACTCCGGACAAGAAAACCGCGACGGCGTTCCAGGCTTATCGATTGAATGCAGTGCGTTAAGATCAAGCTCGGCGATATCGGTCTCTTGTTCCATTTCGTCGCTCAATGGTTCATCCCCTCCTTCCTCGGGCGGTTCTTCGACTAAACCTATAAGCAAATCGGCAATCTCAGAAATCTTTAGTATGTGATCAACATCACCATACGCAATCGCGCTGCGAGGCATTCCGTCGTAGAGGGCCTCGTCGGTATCCTGAACAATCGCTAGTCCCCCCTGCTTCTTAACTGCCATTAATCCGGCCGTGCCATCGTCGAGCGCTCCCGACAAGATCACACCAACGACTCGCTTCCCGTATGCGCGTGCTGCAGTTCGGAACATCGGATCAACTGACGGACGTGCGCCGTTCTCCCGTGGCCCGCGCACAAGGTGAACGAAGCCGCGCTTGATCAACATATGGCGATCCGGCGGAGCGACGTAGATTCGGCCTCTCTGGATAGGCTCACCATCGACCGGGTTCAACGCAGGCAAATGCCCTTTTTGGCTCAGAATTTTCGGTAACGCGCTCCTGGTGTGTTCGGGAATGTGGAGAGTCACGAAGATTGATGCAGCGAATACCGGGGGCAATTGCGCTACCAACCTCGTCAGTGCCGAAATACCTCCTGCCGATGCTCCTATTACAATGATGTCAGGCATACCACCTCTTTCGTGATCACGTTTGCTTTCAGCGCGAAAGGCATCGTCTAAAGAATCGCCCCACGTTTCTTATGGCACTTTAGGCAGATTGACAGAAATTCCAATTCGCAGAATACAGCAAAACATTCCCACGATTCGCCGCATGACAAGCAAGTGTGTTGGTGCGCTCGACGCGGTACAGGCAAACCTTTCATGATCTCCTTCGCTCGCCTCAAAAGATCGGACGATCGCTCTCGCAAAGCGGTTGCCTTTTCGATCAGCTTATTCGCCCTGACCTGAGCAGGTCGGACATCGAGATGTTTTTGATTTTGGACAGCCATGTCGCTCACTTTTTGTGAACACCCCGTAAGCGACCAATTTCCTGAAACCATTTTAGCACTCATTGTGGCCAGTTCAAACGGAGGTTGGGGATCGGGGGTTAGGGGTTGGGGTGTTCAACGCTTCGCGTTTAGCGTTCAGCGTTTAGCGTTTAGCATTCAGCGTTCAACGCTTCGCGTTTAACGTTTAGCGTTCAGAGTTCATCGTGGATAAAGATCTTTTGTGAATTTCCTAGAATTATTCAGACCCGGGACCTAGGCTGTGAACGCCAAAACCTAAGCGCTGAACGCTAAACGAACGCTAAACGCTAAACGCGAAGCGTTGAACACCGAAAACCCCTATCCCCCATCCCCTACAGAATCCGGGAACTAACATCGTGCTATCATAGTTTAATATTCAAAACAGGCGCGTTTTATCTGAGGCGGAAATTTAATAACCCGGAGGATGGATCATGGAGACCCTTCTCAAAGATGCCCGCTACGGGCTTCGTATGCTCGTCAGGAGCCCCGGATTCACCGTCGTAGCTTTATTATCATTGGCTCTCGGAATCGGTGCCAACACCGCTATTTTCAGCATCATAAGCGCCGTCTTATTTGCGCCGCTTCCGGTAAAACAACCGGGCCAGCTTGTCTCGATCTTTACCTCCGATGTCAAGAATCCCGGCGCTCTTCCGACTTCGCATCTTAACTTTATTGATTACCGCGAGAAGAACGATGTCCTCACTGATATTCTCGCGTACACCGGCCAGGGCGTCAGCTATAGCAATCCTTCAGGCGAATCCAAGAACCTTTTCGCGCTGATCGTCACCGGAAACTATTTCGATGTTCTAGGGGTGAAAGCGGAAAAAGGACGCACCTTCGAACCCGATGAAGACAGGACACCAAACACTCATCCGGTGGTTGTATTGAGCCACGCTTCCTGGCAACGCGACTTCGGAGGCGACCCGGCTATTGTCGGCAAAACGATTTCGCTGAATCGCCGAGACTTCAACGTTGTTGGCGTCGCGCAGAAAGATTTCACCGGCACAGACATCGGAGGGGGCCCAGATCTTTGGGTGCCCATGATGATGCACGACGTCGTGCAACCCGGATTCGACTGGTACAACACACGACGAGGTCTGTTCCTCGCGATGATCGGAAGACGCAAACCAGGTATTACTAGTTCACAAGCGCAGGCCTCGATGTCCACACTCGGTTCGCAGCTCGAGCAGGAATACAAAAAAGACAATGAAGGCCGAAATGTACGATTGGTTCCGCTGCTGACCGCCCGCACTGATCCGACCGGTGATGGCCAGGTTGGGAAAACGTTCATCGCGCTGATGGGAGTTGCGGGAGTCGTCCTGTTGATCGCTTGTGCCAACGTTACCAATTTACTTCTTGCTCGCGCGACAAGACGCAAACGAGAAATCGCAATCAGACTCGCGTTGGGGGCCAGCCGCTCACGGTTGATCCGACAGCTAATGACCGAAAGCCTGCTGCTTTCGCTCGCCGGAGGTACCATAGGCTTTTTTGTGGCGATCTGGTCGAAAGATATACTTCGATCGCTGGTTCCTTTTGGCGGAGGACCTAATCAACAGCAAGGAATAAGCATTGACCCGCGCGTGCTGCTCTTCGCGCTGGTCGTCTCGATCATCAGCGGGCTCTTGTTTGGACTCGCTCCCGCACTGCAAGCCTCGCGCCCTGATCTTGTACCTGTCCTGAAAGGTGATATCACGGTGCCGGTGGGAACCCAGGGCTTTAGAATCAACCTGCGAAAGTCGCTCGTGGTGGTGCAGGTCGGTCTCTCTTTGTTCGCGCTTATAACCGCCGGCCTGTTCGTCAGGAGCTTACAAAAAGCGCAGGCGGTCAATCCCGGCTTCAATCCGGAGAACGTGGTGTTAATGGGATTTAACCTCGGCAGGGAGGGTTACGATGAGGCGCGAGGCAGAAATTTCCATCGTGAAGTAGTCGAACGGATTGGTGCAGTGGCGGGCGTGGTAAAGGTAACAGTCGCGCGCGATCGTCCTTTCGGCGGCGGCTTCCAGCGCAGCGTTTTCATCGAAGGACAGGAGCCGCCACCCGGTGGTCGTGGCGTGCTCGTTCAGACTAATAACATCGCGACAGGATTCTTTGAGACGCTTGGTATCCCGTTGCTTCAGGGCCGCGACTTTACAGAGACGGACAACCAGCAAGCCCCGAAGGTCATGATAATCAATGAAGCGATGGCCACTAGATTCTGGCCGAGTGAGAGCGCGGTTGGAAAGCGGCTAAAGCTTTTTGGTGATCAGGATTTTCGACAGGTTGTAGGGATCGTAGCGGACAGCAAGTACAACAGCCTCACAGAACCACGACGTCCGTTCATGTACATACCGCTCCAACAAGAATATGTACCGCAGATCAATTTGCACGTGCGAACCACTTCGGATGCGGCGGCTATGATTTCTACGCTACGCCAGGAAGTTCAACAAATCGATCCAAACCTTTCGGTGGGGAACGCTCAGACTCTTAAGGATCGGATTGAGAACTCGCTCGGAGGCGAGCGAAGTCAGGCGACGCTGTATGGAACGGCCGGAATACTTGCGTTGATTCTTGCGGCAGCCGGGTTGTATGGCGTGATGGCTTATACGGTAGCTCAACGAACTCGCGAGATAGGGATACGGATGGCTCTGGGAGCGAGTCGCGGGAACGTAATGGGGCTTGTTCTAAAACAAGGAGTGACGCTGGTATCTGTTGGAATCGCGCTTGGGCTGATTGCGGCATTCGGAACGACTCGTTTTTTGCTTGCCAGTTTGCTGTTTGGGGTGAGCGCGCTTGATCCGATTACATTCGTGGGGACTTCAGCGGTGTTGGTAGTCGCGGCTCTGCTTGCGAGCGTCGTTCCGGCACGCCGGGCAACGAAAGTGGATCCGATTATTGCGCTGAGATATGAATAGGGAAATGCTAAACGTTTCACGTTTAGCGTTCGCGGTTCAACGTTTAACGTTCCGCGTAATCCTAGATTTTCATTCGCAAAATTGAAATATGTAAAATACAGGACTCCGCAACGTTGAATGCAAGCGGCAGATCTGAACATTAAACGCTGAACGCTCAGCGTTCAGAGGAACAGGGCTCTATGGAAAACCTAATTCAAGACGTTCGCTACGCGGTTCGGATGTTTATCAAGAAGCCGGGCTTTGCAATTATTGTCATATCGGCTCTCGCTTTGGGTATCGGCGCCAACACGGCAATCTTCAGTATCGTAAATTCAATCCTGTTGCGTCCGTTGCCTTACCGCGACCCCAGCCGGCTGGTGATGGTCTGGATGAATAACAAACGAATGAACGTCGATCAGGACATTCATTCCTATCCCAACTACATCGACTATCGCGACCAGAACAGCGTATTCGAATCACTCGCCGCCTACAGCGGTATAAGTCTGAACCTCGTCGGCAACGGGGATCCCGAGAGAATCATCGGCACTGCCGCAACCGCAAACTTGTTCGATGTTCTGGGTGTAGCACCGCAGATGGGTCGGGTCTTTACTCAGGATGAAGAACAAATCGGACAGGACAAAGTAGCAGTCCTTAGCTACAGTCTTTGGCAACGACGTTTTGGCGAGGATCCAAACATCATCGGTCAACAAATCCTGGTAAGCGATGTCTCGCGAACCGTAATCGGCGTCATGCCTCCGAGTTTCAAATACCCGTACAAGGAAGCCGATATCTGGGTACCTCTGGCTGTAGACGAGAACCGAAAGCAAGCACGCGGCAGCTTTGGGTATTACTCGATTGGCAAGTTGAAACCCGGTGTCACCATCGACCAGGCTCAAGCTGAGATGGGATCGATCGCCAGCAGTCTCGAACGTCAATATCCAGATCAACTCGACGGTCTCGGCGTGAACCTTGTTCCGCTTCACGAGCAGGTGACCGGTAAAGTCCGACCTGCGCTTCTTGTGTTGCTCGGAACAGTCGCATTCGTATTACTGATCGCCTGCGCAAACGTGGCCAACCTGCTGCTCGCGCGCGCCGCAGGCCGCGAAAGAGAGATCGCTATTCGAACAGCGCTGGGAGCAAGCCGAACAAGGCTTATCAGACAGCTGCTCACCGAAAGCGCGTTGATGGGCATTGCCGGCGGCGCATTCGGGTTGCTGATCGCCAAGTGGGGACTAGGCGTATTAATCGCTCTCAGTCCCGAAGACATTCCACGCCTGGATCAAATCGGAATAGACGGCCGCGTCCTCGGTTTTACGCTGCTGATTTCGCTCGCAACAGGCTTTCTGTTTGGGGTAGTGCCCGCGCTCCAAGCTTCAAAACCGGACTTGAATGAATCGCTTAAAGAGAGTGGACGAAGCTCGACTGCGGGCGTCGAGAGGCGCCGTGTACGAAGCACACTGGTAGTCCTCGAGGTGGCGTTGTCATTGATCCTGCTAATCGGTGCGGGTCTGATGATCAAGAGCTTCAGCCAGCTGCAAAAGGTTGATTTGGGATTTAACCCGGACCGGCTGGCCTCAATGAACATTCAACTGTCGAGAACGAGGTATCAGGGTCCGCAAAGCCACGCATTCTTTCGTCAACTCATCGAACGCGTCGAAGCGGTGCCGGGCGTCGAGTCTGCTGGAGCAATAAGCGCGATCTTTATCGATGCTCTCCCGAACTCAACGAATTTCACGATAGAAGGAAAGCCTCCGTTTTCGACTGCTGAACAGATCGAAACCCCGGTAGATTTGGTGACGCCGAGCTATTTCCGAACAATGGGGATTTCGCTGCTTCGCGGACGTGAGTTCACAGAACAGGATGGTCTGGAGACCCAACAGGTCGCCATTATTAATGATACGTTCGCGCGACGGTTCTGGCCGGGCGAGGACCCGATTGGGCAGCGGTATAAGTTTGGTGATTCGACATCGGGCGCACCGTGGATGACTATCGTCGGCGTAGTTGGTGATATGAGACGCACAGGTCTGGATGTGGATGTACGCTGCGAGACTTTTTTGCCGTATACGCAGAGCCGTTTTGTTGGTTTTTTGAGTCTGGTTGTTCGGGCAAAGTCAGATCCTCGCGTGATTGCTACTGCCGTGCGTGATCAGGTGTGGGCGATGGATCCGAATCAACCGGTTTCGCATATCAGGACTATGGATCAACTGCTCGATGGAATGATGGCTCAACGCCGGCTGAACATGGTTTTGTTCGCGTTGTTTGGAGGCGTAGCGTTGGTATTGGCTGCGGTCGGGGTTTACGGAGTGATTTCGTATTCAGTGACCCAGCGGACGCACGAGATCGGTGTCCGGATGGCGTTAGGCGCAGGTCGAGCTGATGTGTTGAGGATAATTCTCAAGAACGGTATGACGCTTGTGCTTATCGGGGTGGCGATGGGTTTGGTTGCGGCGTTCGGTTTGACTCGGCTGATGACGACGCTTTTGTTTGGTGTAAGTGCGACTGATGTTGCAACCTTTGTCGTCATTTCGGGCATCCTGTGCGTTGTGGCATTCACTGCGTGCCTGGTGCCCGCGCTTAGAGCTATAAAGGTAGATCCAATGATTGCGCTTCGATATGAGTGAGTTTCATTACGACCAGGCGATCAATCTGGGCAATCATACAGCTTCGCGCTCGCAAAAGACTCACGCATCGATCCAAAACCTATCCGCAGATGACGCAGATTAACGCAGATTAACAGAAGGAAGAATGATGGAGTCTTTATTTCAAGATCTCAAATATGGATTCCGAATGCTTTTAAAGCATCCGGGATTTTCTGCTGTGGCCGTAATCGCGCTGGCGCTCGGAATCGGGGCGAACACAGCAATTTTCAGCGTGGTGAATGCAGTGTTGCTTCGGCCGCTTCCCTTCCCCGAATCCGATCGGCTGATGGTGATCTATGAAACCCGGCTTGATCGTGGAGGCTCGCGCGCGTCGGTCTCTTATCCAAACTTTTCCGATTGGCGAGACCAGAATACCGTCTTTGAATCCATGTCGACGTATCGGACGACTGACCTGGTTCTTACTGGAGTCGGGGACCCGGCGAGACTACAGGCCGGCGTGGTTAATGCTGACCTCTTTTCTCTGCTTCGAGCTACGCCGATCGCAGGCCGGCTCTTTCGACCCGAAGAAGACAAACAAGGCGACAGCGGTCGCGTAATCCTGCTCTCCCAACGACTCTGGCAACAACGCTTCAACAGCGATCCAGAGATTATCGGGCGATCCTTGATCCTGAATTCCAAAAACTACACCGTAGTTGGAGTGATGCCGAGAAGCTTTCACTTTCCAGTAGACACCGAGCCAGTAGACATTTGGACCACCGTGGCCATCGATTCCGGAATGTTTCCTCAGCGTGGTGCACATTACACGCACGTAATCGCTCGGCTGAAGCCTGGTGTTACGCCGGCGCAGGCACAGGCCGAAATGGAAGGAATCGCGGCAAATCTGGAGAGGCAATATCCCGACGAAAACTCGCACAGAGGGATCAGCATGATCCCGGCTCTCGAGAGCCTCGTTGGCGATATTCGGCCGGCCCTTATCATCTTGCTCGGCGCTGTAGGCTGTGTTCTTTTGATTGCTTGTGCCAACGTAGCAAACCTTCTGCTCGCGCGAGCGACCACTCGTCACAAGGAGATGGCAATTCGTGCCGCATTGGGCGCCAGCCGCACGAGAGTAGTAAGGCAACTCATCACTGAAAGCATTTTGCTCTCGTTGACCGGCGGCGGGGTTGGGTTGTTAGTGGCATTGTGGTTGACAAAGGCGCTGGTTGATCTGGGCGGTGACGACGTGCCCCGCGCTGCTCAAGTAGGAATAGATACGCGGGTGCTTGCGTTCACACTGGTGATTTCTCTGGTGACAGGCGTTTTGTTCGGTCTAGTTCCGGCGGTGCATTCATCGAAGACTGACCTGGCTGAGTCCCTGAAGGAGGGCGGCAGAGGCTCGGGAGACGCTTCGCGAGGTAACTGGCTGCGCGGAGTGCTTGTGGTCGTTGAAGTCGCAGTTGCAGTAGTTCTTCTGGTGGGAGCGGGTTTGCTTATCCAGAGCCTGCGCAGGCTTCAACAGGTCAATCCAGGGTTCAATTCGCACAACGTGCTTACCTTTAGTCTTAGTCTTCCAGAGGTCAAGTACAAATCCGAGCAACAGGTCGAGTTCTATCGCCAACTCAAGGAGAGAATAGAGGCGCTTCCGGGAGTCAGGTCCGCAAGCGGGGTTATGCCGCTGCCGTTGGGCGGGGATCGCATGCGCGTCACTTTCGAGACGGAAGGACGACCGATCCCAAAAGGCGAGCTGCCGGCTACTGAGATTCGCACGATCGGCGTTGATTATTTTAAGACGATGGGAATTCCCCTGATAAAGGGACGAGACTTTAATGAGCGCGATGTCAAAAAATCGCCCCAGGTCATAATTGTCAATGAAGCATTCGCCAACCAGTTTTTTCCGGGGGAGGAAGTGCTCGGCAAACACATTCAACCGGGGATCAGCGCTGATGACGATGAACCCGGAATGCGAGAAATTGTGGGAGTGGTCGGCAACGTGAAGCATATGAAGTTGAACGCTGAGGCAGACCCGGAGGCGTACGAACCGCACGCTCAGCTGACTATGGACATGTCAATGCTGGTTAAGACCGAAACGGACCCGAAGTCGCTCGCCAATGCGATTCAGGGTGAGATCAAGTCGATGGACAAAGATCTCCCTGCATACGGAATCAAGACTCTGGACGATTATTTATGGGCTGCGGTCGCTCGGCCGCGCTTCATAACGCTGTTGCTGGCAACATTCGCAGGGCTGGCTTTGATTTTGACCGCGGTCGGACTCTATGGCGTCATGAGCTATTCAGTGACGCAACGCACACATGAAATCGGAATCCGAATGGCCCTGGGAGCCAACCAACAAAACGTATTGGGAATGGTCGTTGGCCGAGGGATGGCGTTGACCGCGGTTGGCGTGGGCGCGGGGCTGGTCGGTGCATTCTTTTTGACCAAATTGCTTGAGACTCTGCTGTTTGGCGTTAATGCGTCTGACCCTTTGACGTTTGTGGCGATCTCGGTGGTGTTGGCGGTAGTGGCTCTGGGAGCTTGTTTGGTCCCGGCGCGTAGAGCAACAAAAGTCGATCCGATGATCGCGTTGCGATATGAATAGCCTGTCCCTCTGCGCCTTAGCGGCTTGGCGCCTTTGCGTTTAACGTGGAATTGAACTCAACTTTCACGCAATGGCGCGAAGCCGCCAAGGCGCAGAGTTGCGCGAGCGATCCTAAATGTCCGAGCAAGAACCCGGCGTTATCCCTATGATAGCCTACGAAGACGGCGCGGCCGCGATGGATTGGCTCGCTCGAGTGTTTGGATTTCGCGAGCAAACACGAATGATGGGAAAGGATGGCAGACTCGCTCACGGCGAAATGGAAACGGAGCACGGGCTGATAATGCTTGCTACACCCTCACCAAACTATGAGGCCCCAAAACACCATCGGGAGCACTGCGAGCGAGCACGAAACTGGTCGACAGTCCCGTGGGTCATCGACGGTGTGCTGGTATACGTCAACGATATCGATGAGCACTTCCAAAGAGCAAAGCGTGAAGGTGCGACCATACTTTCGGAGCTCGAGGAAGGTTTTCCCGGACGCCGGTATCGCGCCGAAGACCTCGAAGGCCATCGATGGATGTTTATGCAACGGGCTAAGCTGTAACTTTTTCGATCAGCCCGCGAAGCCTGGGCTGGTCGATTGCGATGACCGCTTTCGACAACCCGAGTTCCCAAGAATGAACAGGATCTCCAGTTGTCTCCTCGCACCCTGTCCTAGCAACCTAAGCGTATAAATCATTTGAGGCCTGTATCGAAAGTGGCATAGAAGTTGGCTGACAGAGTCGTTTGTTCAACGTTCAACATTAATGGTTTATAGTTCGGCTTCCGATCTACTGCTTTATCTGCGTAAATCTGCGGATAGATCTCCTGGACTTTCTTCGGCCACGACCATCCGCAGATTACACAGATTACGCAGAAGATGTACTCCAGAACCCACTGAACACTCAACGTGACGACTTTTCGAGGTGCGACAATGAAGACCAGAATCTCCGTTCTCGCCGTAATTTTCTCCCTGACAATTCCCGCAAGCGTCCTATTCGCCAGTAGCTCTGCGTACTGCCTGGCTGATCGCTCCTCTGAACACCTGGATCCGGACACGATCACGCGTTTCGAAAAAACGCTCGACGGGATTCGCGAGAGGCTCAAGATTCCGGCGATGTCCTGCGCAATTGTCAAAGATCAGAAAGTAGTCTGGGCCAGAGGATTTGGTTATGCCGACCTGGATAACAAGGTCCCAGCAACCGAACACACCTCTTATCACCTTGCTTCCCTGACCAAAACATTCGCCTCAACTATCCTGATGCAGCTTATTCAAGATGGAAAGGTCAAGCTCGATGATCCTGTATCTAAGTATGGAATCTTACTTGAGAGTGAAGGGGTTATCAGAGTGAAGCACCTGTTCTCACATACTTCAGAAGGCAATCCAGGCGAGCGCTACAGTTATAATGGAAATCGTTTTGCTGAACTCGATAAGGTCGTACAGAAAGCGTCTGGAAAGTCCTTTGCTGAATTACTGATCGCAAACATTCTCGATCCACTCGATCTGAAAGAGACGGCTCCAAACGTTCCGCCGATCGCCCGAACAAAATCCCCCGGACCGTCAAACCCACAAGCGGAGGGCGAAGTGAAATCCGCGTTGAACAACCTGCTCGCGGCATACAACTCAGGCAAAGTTGATGAAATCGCGAAATACGTTTCCCCGCAACAAAACGCATTTCGCCGCGACGGCGGATCGCTTTGGCTCTTTGCGGATCTTGATAGGCTTCGCCAGGATTTTGCCGCCGGCGTAAAACTGAATATACAAGTGAGCGATGCAGAAGCAGCGGTCTATGGCGACACCGCGCTTACGACCTGCTTCTTTACTCAAGAGGTGACCCTCCCGAACCGCCGAATACGGAATGACGGAACGATTCGTCTTTCGGCTGTCTGGAACAAACAGAATGGCACCTGGAAGCTGGTTCACTCCCACGAATCGGCGATGACCGGGTCCCCAATAACTGCGAAGCACCAGCAGCGCTTCGATAACATCGCCAGGACATTGGCCCAGCCCTATCAGCTTGATGACAAGTTCAACATTGTAAAAGGGCAGTACCCGACGAGCTTCAGCGTGTCGGCCGGGCTAATGTCCTCGGTTCTCGACATGGCGAAGTATGACATCGCAATAGATCAAAACCGATTTGTAACAAAAGAAACACAACAACTCGCTTTCACACCAATGGTCTCCACAAAAGGAGAATCGCTGCCTTACGGGCTCGGCTGGTTCACCCAAAACTACAAGGGAACGAAGCTGATCTGGCACTACGGATACTGGACCTGCAATTCATCGCTCATTCTCAAGGTTCCTGAACGCAACATAACATTTATCGCGATGGCGAATACCGACAACCTCAGTCGTTCGACAGATCTTGGGGCGGGCGACGTAACCAGCTCGTCCGTGGGCCTGGCCTTCTTGAAAACATTCATCCTACCCGATGTCTTCGGCGCTCCGCCGCTTCAGATCAACTGGCGCGCCCCGGCCGAAGAATTGAAGCAGCAACTCAAATCAGCCGAAGACAAACCATGGGCCGAGCTTGTTAAGAAAGAATTGGTGAACGAGTCGCGGTTCAATGCCAGCGTCGGGAGACCCGGCGATTCGACACAAATGTTCAAAGCTTACAGCGATCTTTATTCCAAAGGTCTTCCGGATGACCTGATGTCAAAAAAAGCAATCGCCGAGATAGTGCGTGTCAATGATAATGCCGACAAGACTGCGGCGTTTTCTGTAGTGACGGAACAGAGCTTCCGCGTGTTTGCGATTGGGGAGGGACAGTCCGGGGAGATGTTTGACTTTGGATGGATCGAGGACAGCACCGGGAAGCGAGTGTGGGAAATGAAATTCCTTGCGACAAAACCTGCAGGCGGCGTGCCCAAAAATCGTTTGATAGAGGCCAACATAACGCTGGCTCCAGGTCAGTACAAATTGCGGTACAAATCTGACGATTCCCATTCTTTTGATAGCTGGAACGCGCTTCCGCCTTCGATTAATTTCTGGGGCATTGCGGTGTATCAGAACTGAAGGTTATCGGTACGGGCGGCCCTCCGTGGCCGCCCCTCATCCAAGCCGCCCAAATCCAGTAAGATGCTTTAGCGAGGGGCGGCCAAGGAGGGCCGCCCGTACAAAAGAGAACATATGGAAAACCTAATCAAGGATATTCGATATGCAATCCGGTCGATGATCAAGACTCCAGGATTCACCGCGATTGCTATTCTGTCACTTGCGCTCGGGATTGGAGCCAACGCCGCGATCTTCAGCCTGGTGAACGCGATTCTCTTTCGTCCGTTGCCAGTGTCCGAGCCCGCCCGCCTCGTCGAGGTTACTCCGATGCGGCCGGGTGCGGATCTCGGTAGCTTTTCCTACCCCATCTATCGCGAGTTCCGAGATCGAAATGAAGTGTTCGACGCAATGGCCGTTTACCGGTTTACTCCGATGAGCTTGAGTCGAGAAGGTAACAACGAACGCATCTGGGGGTATGTTGTTTCCGGCAACTATTTTGAAATGTTGGGAATTCAACCCAGTGCGGGACGATTCTTCACTCAGGAAGAAGACCGGGTGCCCGGAGCGAATCCAGTGGTTGTACTGAGCTATCGCTGCTGGCAAAGCCGCTTCGGCGGAGACCCTAAAATTGTGGGAAAGCAGATCACTCTTAACAACAACAAGTTTGATGTGGTGGGAATAGCACCCGAAGGCTTTGTTGGAACGGTGTTGATCTTCACGCCTGAGATATGGGTCCCGACTATGATGGCCGGCCAGATCGAGCCCGGTTCGGATTGGCTCAATCAACCCAGCAACGGAGTTCTTTTTGCACTAGGGCGCTTGAAGCACGGTGTCGCCGAGCCCCAGGCGACTCAATCACTGGACTCGCTGTTGTCATCTCTTGTAAGCGTCTACCCCTGGCTGGATGGCATGACAATTGACTTGTCTCCACCCGGATTGATTATTCCGGTGCTTCGCAAAGGAACGCTGGCGTTCTCATTTGTGCTTATGGCGGCTATGGTGCTGGTGCTGCTGATTGCCTGCACCAACCTTGCCAACATGTTGCTTGCGCGGTCAGTTAAACGTCGCCGGGAAATCGCGATCCGTCTCTCTCTCGGAGCAAGCCGTATGCGGCTCGTTCGTCAGTTGCTTACTGAGAGCGTGTTGCTCGCTCTCTGCGGCGGTGCAATCGGATGGCTGGTGGCGGTATGGATGCTAAATCTGGTCAGCGCATTCAAGCCGCCTGTGGACTTCACTCTGACAATTGATCTCAAGCTCGATTGGCGAGTGCTTTCATTTGCGCTCGCGATTTCGATGTTCAGCGGACTGATTTTCGGACTGATGCCTGCCCTTCAGAGCACGAGATCAGATCTTGTCTCAACTCTGAAGGACGAGAGCGCCGCGGCTGGACAGCGCCGGTCACGCTTGCGCAACTCGCTGGTGATCGCACAGGTGGCATTCTCCCTGGTGCTGTTAGTAGGCGCCGGGCTGATCGTTAGAAGCCTGCAGCAAGTTAAAATGATCGGTCCTGGATTCCAAACTGAGCGCGCTTTAACGATGTCGGTTGATCCTGGCTTGCAAGGTTATAGTGAACAGCGAGGACGAGAATTCTACAAACAACTCGTCGAGCGCGCTGAGGCTTTGCCAGGCGTTCGCGCGGTTTCGATGGCGGGCTACTTACCGCTTGCACTGAACCGTAGCTCAACGAGCATTTATATCGAAGGACAACCGGTCCCTCGACCTGGAGAGGTGCCGGAAATTCAAAATACCTCGGTCTGGAAGGACTATTTCAACACAATGGGTATCCCATTAGTCGACGGGCGCGACTTCACTCCTCAGGACGGCGAGAAAGGATCGCGTGTGGTCATCGTCAATGAACACTTTGCGCGACAATTCTGGCCCGGGCAGAGCGCTTTGGGAAAACGCATAAGCCGCAACAAACCAGAAGGTCCGTTTTGGGAAGTGATAGGGGTGGCGAAGGACGGAAAATATTGGACACTCGGCGAGGACCCGACGTCATTTGTTTATTTTCCGATGATGCGCGACTACGAGTCCGCAGCTTCCTTGATCGTCAGCACAACAATAGACCCCAAGACCATGGTCAACGAGATCCGTCGAGAGGTGTTAGAGATGGATCCGAACCTGCCGGTGTTCGACGCGAAAACGATGGACGAGCACATGCGCTTATCGCTACTGCCGATTCGCGCAGGAGCGTGGGTGGCAGGCAGTTTTGCGTTACTTGCTCTGATGCTTGCGGGGCTTGGGATATATGGCGTGATGGCTTATTCAGTTAGCCAGCGCACGCGTGAGATCGGCATCAGAATGGCTCTGGGAGCAACTTCTGGGAATGTGCTTGCGATTGTGCTCAAGCAGGGAGCCCGGCTCGCGCTGATCGGCCTCGGCATAGGACTGGCAGGGTCGTTGGCGGTGACCCGATTGATGTCCAGCGTGCTTTACGGAGTGAGCGCAACTGACGTTGTGACGTTCTCGTTAGTTTCTGGATTGTTGGCGGCGGTGGTACTCGCGGCGTGTTACATTCCGGCGCGACGCGCATCCAGGGTCGATCCGATGATCGCGCTTAGGTATGAATAAAGACCCTTGTTTCTGGTTTGTAGTTTCTGTTTTTTCCTTCTGCGTAATCTGCGTCATCTGCGGATCTGTGCTGTTTGCGGGTCACTGTCTTATCCGCAGATGACGCAGATTACGCAGATGAAATAACTAGAAATGACGAACCAGAAACCACGAACCAGAAACGAATTCAACCGGGGAATTTATTATGGAAACACTTCTTCAGGACCTTCGCTATGGTGTTCGGACGATGTTTAAGAATCCTGCGTTCACGTCCGTTGCCATCCTCGCGCTTGCTCTGGGCATCGGCGCAAATACTGCCATCTTCAGCGTCGTTAATGCAGTCCTGCTTCGTCCTCTCCCGTTCGAGCAGTCTGACAAATTGGTTTTGGTTTGGGAGAAGAGGCTGGCGCTGGGCCGGACGAGGAACACAGTTTCACCTCCGGATTTCAGCGACTGGCGTGCACAGAACCAGGTCTTCGAAGATATGGCGGCATATATCGGACAGGGATTCAACCTCGGATCGAGCGCCGAGCCGGAACGAATTCAAGGAGCAAGCATTTCGCCAAGCCTCTTTTCGGTACTGCGTGCTCGTACGCGGCTGGGCAGAACTTTCGAACCAGAGGAGGATAAACCTGATAGCAATTCCGTAGCTGTCATAAGCAGCGGATTGTGGCAAAGAAGTTTCGGATCCGATCCCGAAATCGTGAGCAAAACAATCAAGCTCAACGATAAGACCTACACCGTTGTCGGAGTAATGCCTGCCGACTTCGTGTTTCCAAATAGACGATCTGAGATTTGGGTTCCACTTACTTTCTCTCCCGAGGACGCAGCAAATCGCGGTGGTCATAGCCTGACCGTGGTTGCTCGATTGAAGGATGGCGTGAAGCTGCAGCAAGCGCAAAATGACATGGACATGATTGCTGCTCAGCTCGAACAGCAATATCAGGTCAATACCGGGCACGGAGTCAATGTCTTTTCACTCTACGAGGAGACTGTCGCCGATGCGCGCCCGGCGCTCCTGATATTGCTTGGAGCGGTTGCCTTTGTGTTGTTGATCGCGTGCGCAAATGTCGCCAATCTGCTGTTCGCCAGATCAGTAGTAAGGCAAAGGGAAATTGCGATTCGAACAGCGCTCGGCGCCAGTCGCGGAAGGTTAGTGCGCCAGCTGCTGACCGAGAGCGTGGTGCTCTCGATTACCGGCGGAATCGTTGGAGTTTTCCTCGGAGTTTGGGGGCTGAGTGCAATTCTGGCGATTGGGGAGAACAGCATTCCACGGGTTAAAGAAATCAAGCTCGATCAATGGGTCTTAGGTTTCAGTTTGCTGGTGTCGGTAGTGACCGGATTGCTTTTCGGTCTGCTGCCCGCGCTTCAAGCATCAAAGCCGGACCTGAATGACACGTTGAAAGAGGGTAGCAGAAGTTCCAGCGGCAGTATTCGAAGCAACAGGACGCGCAGCTTGTTTGTGATCGGCGAAGTTGCAGTTTGTCTCGTCCTGCTGATCGGCGCGGGCCTGATGATCAAGAGCTTCGCGAGGCTCCTCAACGTGAGCCCCGGTTTTAATCCCGAAAATGTGCTTACGATGAATATTGCCTTATCTGGTCCGCGTTATCGCGATGCGGCCGGAGCAAACAGTTTCTATCAACGATCTCTTGAACGCCTGTCATCTTTACCCGGCGTCAAGTCGGCGGCGTTCGTGACAGCTCTCCCGATGGCCGGCACCTTCGGTTCGCGGTATTTCGGAATCGAAGGTCGTCCACCGCAACCTCCCGGTCAGGGATTCAACGCCAACACAAACGTCGCGACCCCAGGCTATTTTGCGACGATGAATATCCCACTGCTCGATGGACGTGATTTCGACGCAAGGGATGTCAAAGGCGCCCCGGATGTTGTGATGATCAATAGGGAAGCTGTTCGGCGCTACTGGCCCGGCGAGAACCCGATCGGGCAGCGCATCACAGTTGAACAGCGAACGCGCACAATCGTCGGTGTGGTTGGAGATGTCAAACAGGCCGGGTTGGACATTGAAACGAGACCCGAGATGTTTTTCCCTTATTATCAATTGCCAGTTCCTTTCGGAACCTTTGTAGTTCGGTCCGCAGGAGACCCCCTTGGAATGATCTCGTCGGTTCAAGGAGCAATGCATGAAATCGACAGGGATCTTCCTCTTTACGGAATAAAAACCGTCGAGGATGTGATTGCCGATTCGGTGGCGCCGAATCGATTGAACATGATGTTACTTGGGGTCTTCGCGGGCCTGGCATTAGTGCTTGCTGCAGTCGGACTCTACGGGGTTGTAAGCTATTCGGTATCGCAGCGCACACGCGAGATCGGCATAAGAATCGCGCTCGGTGCGAGTCATAAGAGCGTACTGCAGTTGGTTGTAGCTCAGGGAATAACGCTGGCGCTGATTGGAGTGGCTATCGGGGTCATCGCTTCCGTTTTTCTGACAAAGCTCATGGCGACGTTGCTGTTTGGAGTGAGTGCGACCGATCCTATTACTTTTTTGGCGATATCATTGTTATTGATCGGCGTGACTACTGTCGCGAGTGTTGTCCCGGCACGTCGAGCATTGAAAGTGGACCCGATGGTTGCGTTGAGGTACGAATAGGAATGGGGGTTGGGGGTTAGGAGTTGGGGTTAGGTGTGGCGCGCAGTTGTTCTGCGATCGGCGTTCGGGGGTTCAACGTTCAGGGTTTTGTGTTCTGGATAATCTGCGTAATCTGCGGATAAGTTGGGTTTTCCAGGAACACTCATCCACAGATTACGCAGATTGCGCAGATGAAGGAAAGGCAGATCTTGATGATTACAAAATTCATTGGAGGCTCTATAATGCGAACACCAGGATAAACAATGAAAAAACATTACGTCTTGTGCACGCTTGTTTTCCTCGTACTGCTCATAACGAACCTTCAACCGCAACACGCAAACACTCAACCCGACACTGAAGTTACCAACACCACAGCGCCACAATGGCAAGAGTTCTCGTCTAGAGCCGGTGGATTCTCCGTTCTCATGCCTGGCACACCAAAGGAAGAAACGAATTCCCAGGAATTTCCTGTGGTCGGCAAAGGCGACTTCCATGTGTTCACGGTGCAGAGTGAGTTGGGATCTTTTGTAGCCGCTTATGTGGAGGTCCCAGGCCTGGCGAAACAAAGCCAGGTCTTTTGCGACAGCTTTGGCAAAGGCTTTTTGAACAAAGTCGGCGAAGGAACGGCGAAAGGCGCCGGCGGGAAGGTAATCAAAGAGACGGACATCTCATATGGAACCAATCCCGGGAAAGAATTTCTGATCGAAGTTCCATCCGGTCAAGCGACGGTCAGGGCTTACTTCATAAATCGCCGCGGTTATGAGTTGATTGCAGCACCGGGCGCTTCCGGAACCCCAGAGACCGTCAAGAAATTCCTGGACTCATTCAAGATCACCACGCGCTAGACCCTAACGGCCCAGGAGGATAAATCAATCGCAGAGTTACTTCACGACATCAAATCTGGAGTTCGCTCGTTAATAAGGACTCCCGCGTTCACCGTTGTTGCGATATTAGTTCTCGCCCTCGGCATTGGCGCGAACACCGCAATTTTCACCATTGTCAATAGCGTCCTGCTAAGACCGCTTCCCTACCCTGATGCAGACCGGCTCGCAATGCTCTGGGAGACCAACCCGCGCTTTCAGATTGGCTTAGATGCGCTTCCGGTTACCCACGGCAACTTTATGGACTGGCGAGAGCAGAACACTGTCTTTGAAGAAATGTCTGTGCTGGGGGCGGGACGCGTCAATATTTCAGGCCATGGAAGACCGGAACGACTAAACGGCGCCAACGTGAGTCCGAACTTTTTCAGATTGATGGGCTCTGAACCAATATTGGGCCGCCATTTTCTTAAGGAAGAAGAGCAACCGGGCAGCAGCAAGGTCGTCATCCTGAGTCACTCGTTGTGGCAGCGTCAATTCGCAGGCGATCCCGGCATAATTGGGAAAGCAATAAACCTCAATGGTGAAACTCATACAATCATCGGAATCGCACCGGTCGGATTTCATTTTCCACGTGCCAACGAGCTGCCCTCGTTTGTGGGTGTCTCATCACCGACGGACCTGTGGCGCCCGATGACGATGTCAGAGGACTTCGTCACCAGGAAACGAGCTAATCATCAGCTTTGCGTAGTCGCGAAACTTAAACCAGGAGTCACACGCGAGATCGCTCAGACAGAGATGACGTCGCTCGCCGCTCGTCTTGAGCAAAGCTATCCCGACAGCAACCAAGGTATCGGGGTAAAGGTAGTGCCGTTGACCGAGCAGGTGGTTGGGAACTTCAGAGTCGCGCTGCTGGTCCTGATGGGTGCAGTTGGGCTAGTGCTCCTAATCGCTTGCGCAAATGTGGGGAATCTCTTCTTCGCTCGGTCGGCGGCGCGACAAAAGGAAGTTGCGGTCCGAACTGCGCTGGGAGCAACCCGCTGGAGGATACTGCGTCAGTTCCTGATCGAGGGGCTTCTTTTATCGTTGGTGAGCGCGATCTTTGGGACGCTTCTGAGTCTATGGGGAATAAAGGCAATGCTGTCTTTATCCCAGAGTAAATTGCCGCGTGGATACGAAGTGGGCATCGATGGGATTGTGCTGGCTTTCACGATCGCGATTGCATTGCTGACTACCATCCTGTCGGCTCTGGCGCCCGCATTGCAGACCTCCCGAATCAACCTTGCCGATTCGTTGAAAGAAGGAAGTCGAGGATTACCTGGGGGCCGGCGCTCAACACAGGTTCGTGGATTTCTGACGACCTTCGAAATCGCCCTCTCTCTTGTTCTGTTGATCGGCGCTGGACTGATGATCAGGAGCCTTGCAACTGTGCTCAAGGTTGATCCGGGCTTCAATACTGAAAATACCATCTCGATGAATCTTGCATTGGTTGGGTCACGGTATCCAACTGCGACAAAGCAAATCGCTTTTTTTCAGGATGTGAACAGCAGAGTTAAGGCGTTACCGGGAGTGCAGACTGCAGGTTTGATCTCGTCGGTTCCGTTGAGCGGCGGAGTATACGCAGGAGGATTTTCGATCGAAGGGCGTACACCCGCATCTGAGAACGACGAGCTTGTCTCCGATCGTCGAATGATAAGTCCCGATTATTTTGAAGCGCTCGGTGTTCCTTTGCTTCGTGGAAGAGGCTTTTCAGCGCAAGACGATCAGACCTCCCAAGGCGTTGCTATTGTAAGTGAGAGCCTGGCACGTCGCTTCATTCCGGGAGAGGAGGCTATCGGAAAGCGGATCAAACTTGGCGGGCGTGATTCGACTCGGCCGTGGTTGGTCATTGTAGGAATCGCTGGAGATGTTCACGATCGGGCGCTCGAGTCTGATGGAAGGCCATGCGTTTACGTTCCGTATCCACAGTTTCCGGCTTCGAGTATGACGCTTGTTGTGCGTGGGCTCTCAGATCTGAAGCCTCTCATTTCTGCGATCCGCGAGGAGGTTTGGGCAGTCGATAAAGATCAGCCGGTTACGGACATTAAGACGATGGATCAATTCGTGTCGGATTCAGTCTCATCGCGAAAGTTCAACGCTTTGTTGTTGTCGATGTTTGCTGGGCTCGCGTTGGTGCTTGCGACGGTGGGAGTTTATGGCGTGATTGCTTATTCGGTGTCACAGCGAGTGCAAGAAATTGGAATTCGGATGGCGCTTGGAGCCCAACCGTCTAACGTGGTCCGGTTGGTGTTGAGGCAAGGGATGATGCTGGTTCTTATTGGGGTTGCGATGGGCCTGGTCGCATCGCTGGCGTTGACTCGAGTGATGACGAGTTTGCTGTTTGGGGTAAGCGCTACGGATCCTGGAACCTTTCTGGCGGTATCAGGGCTGCTGATCGTGTCTGCCCTTCTTGCGTGCTACATCCCTGCGCGACGGGCGGCAAAGGTTGATCCGATGGTAGCGCTGCGATCTGAGTAGAACGCATCTCCTAATCGTGTTTCCGATCCTTCCTTTAGGGCGGATGCGGTTGCATCCACTCTTGAAGAAATCCAGAAAACACACTTACTTGAACGAAACACCTTCTTATTGATAAGCTTCGTTTGGCCCTGTTGTTTAAATCCCCACGAACCCTAATAGGCTCAGTCATGGGTTAGGATATCGGTCCGCCTTTTGTCTACAGTGGCACATTTGTGTTGGAGGCAAGTTTTTTTCGTGCGATCGCTAATTTATTTGGTCAGTCGAGCGACTTTGCTCGCAATACTTGGACTTTTTAGTTTTCCTTTACTCGCGCCAGCACATGGTCAACAGGAGCAGTCCTCTCTGACCAACCTGTCGCCCAATCCTGAGGACGCATTTTGGGACGATGGATTCGGAATCCGCGGTTTGAGTGGTCCTGGCAGAGCTATTGCAGTAAGCGGCAGCGACGTGTACGTCGGTGGCCTGTTCTCGATTGCTGGCAACGTCCCGGCCAACAATATCGCAAAGTGGGACGGCACAGCATGGTCCCCTCTGGGCAGCGGTCTCGACGGCGCTGTCAATGCAATAGCAGTTAGCGGAAACGATGTCTATGCAGCAGGAGAGTTCGCCTTTGCTGGAGGAACAAGAGTTAACCGAATTGCAAAATGGAACGGCAATCAATGGATTCCTCTTGGGAGTGGCATGGATTACACCGTTATTTCATTGGCGATCGGTGGTAACTTTTTGTATGCCGGTGGAGACTTTACGATCGCCGGAAGCGTCCCGGTTAACCATGTTGCTAGATGGGATGGTTCACAGTGGTCCCCGTTGGGCGAGGGCGTGACCAGCACGGTCAATACAATCGCGGTCAACGGTAGTGAAGTGTATGCCGGCGGTTCGTTTGGGTGTGGAAGTTGCCCCACCTTTGTTGCAAAGTGGGACGGCAAAAACTGGGCCAACCTTGGGGTAGGTGTCAATGACACAGTTAGATCGATAGCAGTAAGCGGCAACGATGTGTATGTTGGCGGGAGTTTTACAAGGGCAGACGGCATAACCACAGGTAGCGTCGCTAAATGGGATGGAGCAAGGTGGTCTGCGCTGGACGGCGGCACAAACTTAAGCGTCCTTTCGCTCGCCGTCGATCAGGGTCAGATATATGCAGGTGGCAACTTCACAACCGCCGGAGGAACCACCGTGAACAGCGTTGCAAAGTGGGATGGGTTAAGGTGGTCTGCATTAAACAGTGGGACTGACAAGACTGGCAGCGTCCGTGCGCTTGCGGCGAGCGAAGGCAAGATTTACGCCGCTGGTGAATTCCTGACCGCCGGCACTACCTCGGCTACATATGTCGCTTCGTGGGATGGTGCCGCCTGGTCAGCCATCGGGTCCGGCAATGGAGTTACCTACACAGTCAGTGCAATAGCGCGGGATGGAAACCGGCTCTATGTTGGGGGCGGCTTCAGATCGGCCGGAGGCACAGTAGCCAACAACATCGCAGTCTGGGATGGAAGCAGCTGGTCCTCCTTGGGCGCTGGCACATCGGGCCCCTACACCAGCATATATGGATTGCCGGTATACTCAATCGCAATTAGCGATGGTGCTGTTTATATCGGTGGCGACTTCGATCGAGCCGGAAACGTGAGCGCCAACAACATCGCTCGGTGGGACGGCGCCAATTGGTCGCCGCTCGGAAAGGGACTGCTCTTTGACGACGTCGGTGCTGTTTATGCATTGGCCACCAATGGAAAGGATCTCTATGCGGGCGGATACTTTCGGCACTCCGGTCAAGTCTCGACGAACCATATTGCGAGATGGGACGGCACGAGCTGGTCTGCCCTGGGTGAAGGGCTCAACGGAACGGTCAAAGCAATTGCCGTAACTGGAAACAACGTCTATGTAGGTGGAGAGTTCACATTGGCTGGCAGCATAAGGGTGAACCATATCGCTAAGTGGGACGGCAGCCAATGGTCCGCATTGGGGGATGGCACAAATGATAACGTCTATGCGATTGCCGTAAGCGGGAGCGACGTCTATGCCGGTGGTTCTTTCACAGTGGCGGGCGGACTGAGCGCTGGCCGAATTGCGAGATGGGACGGCTCGTGGCAATCGCTGGGCCCTGGGGTTAGTGGGGGAATAAACGGTACAAGGATCTCTGCTATTGCATTCCTAGGCACCGATCTCTACGCCGGCGGAAACTTCGACACAGCAGGTTTCGTCCCGGCAAATAGTATAGCTCGTTGGAATGGCAGCCAATGGTCGTCACTTGGCAGCGGTACCGGAGACAGCTTTGGAAATAAGTTCGTTAATGCAATTTCGGCGGGGTCCGGCTCGATTTACCTGGGTGGTGCCTTCACCACCGCGGGCGGCAAGGGGTCTTCACGGCTGGCGCGATGGTTTAACCCTGCAGACACCTCGATGCTCATCGATTCAGTCGAATTCGACGGATTGAAGAGAGTTATGATTCGAGGGAAAAGATTCAGCAACAATTCCCGCGTATTAATAAATGGAGTTGACCGAAGTGATTTCATCAGGTTAATAAATGATGAGGTCATCAAAATCAAAGGCAAGGCGCGTCTGTTAGGATTTGTCTCCGGCGACAATGAAGTGCAAGTGATCGGCCCAGACGGTATCGGATCCAACGTTTTCATTCTTAGATTGTGAGGGACCCATTGCCTCTCTTTAGCGGGCGGTAATGGGGGGCAGGTTCAAGGCGATGTCGAAGACCTAGGGACAGGCGCTCACAAAAGCATTGCTCTCGGTCCACGCTTCCGACGTCGTTCCCTGGATGGGAATTTGCTTTCCCGCATGTGGACACAAACCCTCCTTCGATTAGCACTAACATCAATTATTAGAATATTTATCCTTGTGCGCGGTGTGGCACGGATTTTGGCTAAGTACTGATGAGGTACCAGCTATGTCAGCTCTGAATTCCATCGCGCCGCGTACCCTGATCGCCGACGATCAACCCGACGTCCTGGAAGCGCTGCGCCTTCTACTCAAAGGCGAAGGCTACCAGACCGAAGCAGTGACAACCCCCAACGACGTTATCGAAGCTATTAAATCCCAGAACTTCGATTTGCTCTTGATGGACCTGAATTATGCGCGCGATACAACTTCCGGACAGGAAGGCCTGGACCTCCTCTCGCGAGTTCAGGATCTGGACAGCTCCCTGCCAATAGTGGTAATGACCGCCTGGGGCAGCGTTGAGCTTGCCGTAGAAGCAATGCGCCGGGGAGTGCGCGATTTCGTCCTGAAGCCCTGGGAGAATCACCGCTTGCTCTCGATCCTGCGCACCCAGATTGAGAACGGTCACAAGCTCCGCGCCACGCAACTGATCAAAAAAGAACAGGAACGAGAACTGATCGAAGCCCGAAGCATTCAACGAAGGCTCCTCCCAAACGAGATTCCTCAGATCCAGAAATGCAAAATCGCCAGCGCCTGGAGACCGGCTCGCTCCGTCAGCGGTGACTATTTCGACGTTCTGAAGTTCAGCGATAGCGAAGCCGCGCTTTGCATCGCCGATGTTTCCGGCAAGGGCATGCCGGCGGCCTTGCTGATGTCCAATGTTCAGGCAGCGGTTCACGCTTTCGCCTCTGAAACCATATCGCCAGCCGAATTGTGCAATAAGGTGAACCGCGTTGTAAGCGGCAGTACCGGAGAAGATAAGTTCATAACATTCTTCTACGGAGTGGTCGATGCAAAAGCGAAGAAGTTCACCTACACCAATGCCGGGCACAACGCTGCCATTCTCTTAAGCAATGATGGTTCTATTACTCGGCTTGAACCGTCGGGTGCCGTTCTGGGTCCATTCCCACATTGGCAATACAAACAGGAAGAGATCGAGCTCAAGCCGGGCGATCGCCTGTTGCTGTTCACAGACGGGGTGACCGAGCTGCGAGGACCGCTCGCCGACGAATTTGGCGAAGAGCGGTTGATTGAACTAATGATCGAGAATCGTGAGCTGGATGCCGATGGCTTACGCGATCAGCTCGTGGAAGCGGTGGCGGGATTCAACGACGGAGAATTCCAGGACGACGCAACGATGCTGCTGCTGTGCGCGTAACAGGCACGAGTTGAGCTGGGAAACTGCTCGGGCACACTGGCGTTTCGGCTGTGACCAGCGCCTGAACGTCACTACCCGTTAGGCTGAAATTGACACTCCATCTAAAGCACGATGGTATCTGATTTGGGCGAACTACTGTTAGGCGATCATCGAGACTTGATCGCTCTCCGATCTCTAAAGTCAATTTTTAAATTCCTAATTCAGCTCAAAAGGATCCACCATGACAACTCTCTGGCAAGACCTGCGGTACGGCTCGCGAATGCTGCTCGCAAAGCCAACCTTCACTTTAATCGCAGTCTTCACGCTGGCCCTGGGCATCGGCGCTAACACCGCCATTTTCAGCGTTGTCTACGCGGTCCTCCTTCGACCATTACCGTACAAGAATCCGGAGCAGTTGACGCTTCTGTGGACAAGGCTGGAGAAGATCGGGCTTGAACAGAACTGGATCTCTGAGCCTGAGGTGCTTGATTTCCGAGAGCAATCACAACTCTT
>Ga0126384_10000031_pt1 | contig 46801 bp, 33 predicted proteins | sample PanSoiMetPlot_36_FD_92543 | JGI IMG/M metagenome (GOLD analysis project Ga0126384, IMG submission 92543) | Tropical forest soil microbial communities from Panama - MetaG Plot_36 | ecosystem: Environmental > Terrestrial > Soil > Tropical forest > Bulk soil | place: Panama | collected 2016-02-17 | reverse complement strand
TGCCGCAGCCCCTTGCGCAGGCGGCTCACGCCGTGGCGCATGTTGACCCGATAGGTGCCGCGGGTGCCGGCGACCGGGCGGTGGTGCACCGGGAAGATCACGCCTTCGCCCTGGGCAAGCGGAACCACCTCGGCGCGCGACTGCATGCGCGGGCGCTGCTCGGTCAGCACGAACTCGCCGCCCGTGAAGTCGGCGCCAGGCCGCGACAGGAGCACCGTGAACTGGAGCGGAAACACGTGCTCGCCGTAGAGATCCTGGTGCAGGCAGTTGTAGTCGCCGTCGCGATAGCGAAGCAGCAGCGGGGTCGGCCGCGTCTGCCCGGCCGCGTGGCAGCGCTTCAGGAAGGCGGTGTGCTCGTCCGGGAACTGCGTCGCGATACCCAGCGCGGCGTTCCAGCGGTTGGCGATCGCGGCGAGCGACGGATAGAGCGCGGCGCGCAGCGCCGCGACCTCCTCGGGAAGCGGATAGGAGAAGTATTTGTACTCGCCGCGGCCAAAGCCGTGCCGCGCCATCACGATGCGGCTGCGAAAATGCGCGTCATCATCGTAGCGCGCGGCAAGCGCCGCGCATGCCTGCGGGTCGAGCAGCGGGCCCGTGACGGCGTAGCCGTGCGCGTCGAGTGCGGCCGCGATCGCGGCCCAGTCGAGTGATGCGATGGGGGCGTGCAGGGGCGTCTCATGCGTGGCCTGCCCGCCGTAGGCCGCAGCGCGAAGGCGGGTCACGCCGCGGCCTCCTTGTCGAGCAGGGCGCGCTTGCGCGCGAGGCCCCAGCGATACCCGGAGAGGCTGCCGTCGGTGCGCACCACGCGATGGCACGGGATCGCGATCGCCAGCGCATTATCGGCGCAGGCCTGGCCGACCGCGCGCACCGCCTTGGGACGTCCGATGCGGCGGGCGATCTCCGAATAGGTCGCGGTGGTACCGGCGGGGATCTTTTGCAGCGCCCGCCACACCCGCTGCTGGAACGCGGTGCCCCGCATGTCGAGCGGAAGGTCGAAGGTCTGCGCCGGCGCCTCGACGAAACCGACCACGCGGGCGACGAGCTTCTCGAACGCCGCATCGCCGCCGATCAGCCGCGCCTTGGGGAAGCGGTCCTGCAGGTCGCGCAGGAGCGCATCCGGATCGTCGCCGAGCGAGATCGCACACACGCCCTTGCGTGTCGCCGCGACCAAGATGGCGCCAAGCGAGCATTGCCCGAGCGCGAAACGGATCTCGGCGCCGTTGCCGCCGGCGCGGAAATCGCGCGGCGTCATGCCGAGCACGCCGGGCGCGGCCGCGTAGAACCGTCCGCTCGAATTGAAGCCGGCACCGTAGAGCGCCTCGGTCACCGAACCGCTGGCCGCGAGGGCCTCGCGCACGCGGTTCGCACGCTGACCGTCTGCATAGGCCTTCGGCGTGACGCCGGTGACCGACTTGAACACGCGGTGGAAGTGGAAGCGGCTCATGCCGGCGGCACGGGCGAGCGCCGCAAGGCTCGGCATCTCCTCCGACCGCTCGATCAGCCGGCAGGCCTTTGCGACCGCCGTGGCCTGCCGCTCGGCGGGCGCCGTCTTATCGGGCCGGCAGCGTTTGCACGGGCGGAAACCCGCCTTCTCGGCCGCCGGGCGGCTCGCATGGAAGGCGACGTTCTCGCGCCGCGGCAGCCGAGCCGCGCAGGACGGCCGGCAGTAGACCCCGGTCGTGCGCACCGAGTACCAGAATACACCGTCGGCCGCAGGGTCGCGCTGCTGCACCGCCTGCCATCGCGCCTCGTCGCTCAAATACCTGGGTCGCTCCGCCGCCATCGGCTCGTCGTCTCGTATCGCCAGTGCCGTCATGATCATGCTCCTTTGCGTGCCATCCGGGAACCACGGGGAACCGCGTTCCGGGTGCGATCGCATCCATGGCGGCGATATTGGCGAGGGTCGGCGCGCCCGCACCCCGGTCCTTGCTGTCAAATTGAAAAAGGGGCTCGGCGCGGCTGTTCCAGCGGGCAGGGTCGACGGCAGGGCAAGCGAGGGGCGGGGACCCTGCGGCTGGAGCTTCATACCAGCCCCGCAAAAGACTGGATTGCCAGCGTGCCGCCCCGGGGCGATACGGGGGCGAATCCGCACGCAATCCCCCGACACTGTGAGCCAGGGATGACCCAGTCCGATGCGCGGGCGATCCCCCGCGCACCCGAACGTTCCGGCGCCGCGCCTGCGCCGCTCGACCATGCGCTGGTCCGCCCGATCATCGCCGGGATCATGCTGGCGATGTTCCTGTCAGCGCTCGAGCAGACCATCATCGCGCCGGCGCTGCCGACCATGGGCCGGGCGCTCGGCGACGTTGAGAACCTGTCCTTCGTGGTCACCGCCTATCTGCTCGCCGCGACCGCGGTGACGCCGCTGTTTGGCAAGCTCTCCGACATCCATGGCCGGCGCGCCGTCCTGCTCGCCGCGGTCGCGGTCTTCATCGTCGGCTCGGTCGCGTGCGCGCTCGCGCCCACCATGGGGGCGCTGATCGCGGCGCGGGCGCTGCAGGGGATCGGCGGCGGCGGCATCCTGCCGATCGCCCAGACCATCATTGCGGACCTGCTGTCACCGCGCGAGCGGCCGCTTTATCAGAGCTATTCGGCCGTGATGTTCATGGCCGCAAGCGTGCTCGGCCCGGTGCTCGGCGGCCTGCTCACCGACTATCTGCACTGGTCGCTGATCTTCTGGATCAACGTGCCGTTGGGCCTCGTCGCGCTGGTCACCACCGACCGCGCGCTGCGCAAGCTGCCGCGCAACGACCGGCCGCACCGGCTCGACTTCCTCGGCGCCGGGCTGATGGTCGCAGCCGCGCTCGTGCTGATGCTTGCGCTCGCCTGGGGTGGCCGGCGCTACGCCTGGACCTCGCCGCAGATCGTCGCGATGTTCGCGGCCTCGGCGCTGCTGTGGGGCCTGTTCGCCCTGCGGCTGGCGCGCGCGCCCGAGCCGTTCATCCCGCTCGCCATGATCCGCGATCCGGTGGTCGGCGGCATCATCGCGACCGCCTTCTTCTCGATCGGGACCGTGATCGGCCTCACCATCATGACGCCGCTCTATCTCGGCCTCGTGCTCGGCCTCAATGCCAGCCAGTCGAGCCTCGCGCTGATCGCGCTCGTCGCCGGCACCACGGTCGGCTCGCTGATCGCTGGACGGATGATCGCGCGGCTCGCGCACTACCGGCGCGTCCCGGTCGCGGGCCTCATCGTCAGCGTCGCGGCGCTTGCCGTGCTCGCGGCCGATCCGGCCGGCGTCTCGCTCGCCGGCGCGAGCGCGCTGCTCGCCGCCGTCGGGCTCGGCCTCGGCCCGATGTATCCAGTGACCACGGTGGTGATTCAGAACGCGGTCGCGTCGCACCAGTTCGGCACCGCGACCGGCACGCTCAACTTCTTCCGCCAGCTCGGCGGCGCGATCGTGGTCGCGGCGTTCGGCGCGATCGTGCTCGGCGCGCTCGGCAGCGCCGGCGACGCGGCGGCGCTCGACACGCTCGCCGGCGTCAACCGCGCCGCCGCCGATTTCGCACCGACCTTCCGCTGGGTGTTCGTCGTCGCCGGCATCTTCCTCACCTCCGCCTGTCTTGCCATGATGGCGGTCGAGGAACGGCCCCTGCGCGGACGAGGCGAACGCTGATGGACGCGGCGACGGAACGCCGGTCGGCCACCTATCTGTCCTATACCGAGGCGCGCAGCGTCATCTCGGGCATCCTGCTCGCAATGTTCCTCGCGGCGCTCAACCAGACCATCGTGGCGACAGCGCTGCCGACCATCGGCCGCGACCTGCACGATTTCGAGAACCTGTCGTGGACGGTCACAGCCTATCTGCTCACGTCGACGGTCGTCGCCTCGCTCTACGGCAAGCTCAGCGACATCCATGGCCGCCGCGCCATGATGCTCACGGCGATCGGCATCTTCGTCGTCGGCTCGGCGATCTGTGCGCTCGCGCCCAACATGCTCACCCTCGTGCTCGGCCGCGGCCTGCAGGGGCTCGGCGGCGGCGGCATCATGCCGCTTGCCCAGGTCGTCGTCGCCGACGTGAGCCCGCCGCGCGATCGCGGCCGCTATCAGGCCATCATCGGCATCGTGTGGGTCGGCGCCGGCGTCGGCGGCCCGGTGATCGGCGGCTTCATCGCCGAGCATCTCGCCTGGTCGTTGATCTTCTGGATCAACGTGCCGCTCGGCGTCGGGGCCGCCTATCTGACCAACGCGGCGTTGAAACGCCTGCCGCGCAACGACCGCTGGCACGAGCTCGACATCGTCGGCGCCGGCGTGATGATGCTCGGCGCGATCGCGCTCCTGCTCGCGCTCACCTGGGGCGGCACCCGCTATTCCTGGGTCTCGCCGCCGATCGTCGGCCTGCTCGCGCTCGCGCTCGCCTTCGCGGTGGCGTTCCGCTGGCGCATCGGGATCGCGGCCGAGCCTTATCTGCCGCTGCCGATCTTGCGCAATCCGATCGTGCGCATGGGCGCGGTCACCAGCGCCTGCGCGGTCGGGGCCTCGATCGGGCTGACGGTGTTCGTGCCGTTCTACTATCAGCTCGTGCACAGGCTCTCGGTCGGCGAGTCGGGCTTGGCGCTCATCCCGATCGCCGTGATGACCACGCCGGGGTCGATCCTCGCCGGGCGCGCCATGATGTATTTGCGCCGCTACAAGCGCGTATCGCTGATATTCCTGACGGTCGCGATCGCGGCGATCGTGTTTCTCGCCGTTCGGCCGCTGTCCTCGCCGTGGATCGTGATGGTCGTGCTGGCGCTGGTCGGGACCGGCGTCGGCTCGGTCTTTCCGCTCGCGACCGTCTGCATCCAGAACGCCGTGGAACCGCATCAGCTCGGCATCGCCACCGGCGTGATGAACTTCTTCCGCGCGCTCGTCGCCGCGCTCATGGTCGCGCTCATGGGCGCGATCATGCTGGCGGGTTTCGGGGTCGCGCCCGACCGCGCGCGCGCCGCCGGCGCGCTGATCGCCGCGGGCGCGGCCGCGGGCGACGCTGCGCACGTCTTTCGCTGGGTGTTCGCCGCCGCCGCGGCGTTCCTGGTGGTAGGACTGATCGCGCTCGTTCGCCTGCCGGAGCGTCCGCTGCGCGGCGGCTCGGGTCGGCCGGTCGGATAGATCGCGCGCGGATCATCGATTGCGTGAGCTGCGATGCCGGTCCGGCTGCGGCCGCTCGTGTGGCACGCGCATGAATCCAGTCGCATCCGCATGTGACTTGTCGCAGGTCATGTGCGGGGCTACGTTCCGGCATCAAGTTTGCTGCCGACGAGCTGCCCGATTATCACCGTTGTCCGAGATTCACGCAGGGACGAATTGCCGTCTCCCATCTGATGCGTGAGTGCTTGAATTGTGCTTGAATTATGCGCGAGAGGATGGTGTGAACGACTTCATTGCCTTTGCCGATCTTGAGCGCAACCGCTGGTGCGACCGCGAGCAGGCCGCGAACTACGTCCGGTTCTTTGCACCTGCGTCGGATCAAGCAATCGACAGTCTCCTGGACACCGCGGGCGCCGAACCCGGCCTCAGGGCCCTCGACCTGTGTTGCGGACAGGGCAATGTCGCGCACGCGCTGATCAGTCGCGGCTGCGAAGTTGTCGGCGTCGACTTTTCGCCCGCCATGCTTGCATTCGCGCGCGCGCGAGCGCCACGCGCAACCTTCATTGAAGCGGACGCGCAGCATCTTCCTTTCGACGGTGACAGTTTTGACGTCGTCGTGTCGAATTTCGGCATCTCTCACATCCCCGACCAGCGACGTGCCCTTGGAGAGATCCGGCGGGTCATCACTCCGAGCGGACGCCTCGCAATGACGGTCTGGTGCGGCCCCGACGTTTCGCCGGGCATGGACGTTGTCTACTCGACGATCAAAGTCCATAGCAGCCCTGACGTATCGCCGCCGCCAGCGCCCGACTTTCTTCAGTTTGCACGACGGGAGCTGGCGGAAAAGCTTCTGTTCGAGGCCGGCTTCTCGAATCTCGACTTCACGATCGTCGATTGTGCCTGGGATCTCGATTCACCGGAGCGTCTGTTTGAAATTTTCGAGAAGGGGTCATGCCGGGCGGCTATGCTCCTGGCCGGCCAGCCCGCGGATAACGTTGCCGCGATTCGGTCTGCGGTGGCTGAGATTGTCAGGCAGCGTTTCGCAGCAGGGACGCGGTGGCGTGTTCCGGTCGCTGCGGCGTTGCTGCGAGCGATCCCGAGTTCGACGCCAGCCGATCCCGGACGCCGCAGCTGACACGCGCCGGAGAGGATGGGTACGAGGTTGTACGCCGAGCACTGCCTCCTTGCCGTCCCTCGCGGCTGGGCGGCACCGTACGTCGCCCCGTCCACGCTGCCGGAGCGGCTGACTTACCAGGTGTTGAAAACATTCGTCTTGTGACATCACGTGCGCGGCGTTACCTTCGGTTTTGTTCGCGCCCTTACGGCTGGACCTCGAATGAACTGCGTGAAGTGCCAGCATGAGAATCGTCCGCATGCAAAGTTTTGCGAGGAGTGTGCCGCTCCGCTCCCGCTGACCTGTGCCAATTGCGGAAGCGCGGTCCTCTACACAGCCAAGTTCTGCCCTGAATGCGGGCAGGCCATGAAGGCGGCGGACCCCCGCTTTGCCTCGCCGAGCGCCTACACGCCACAGAACCTCGCAGACAAGATACTCACCTCCAGAGCAATCCTGGAGGGCGAGCGGAAGCAGGTCACGGTGCTGTTTGCGGACGTGAAGGGTTCGATGGAGCTGTTCGCCGAGCGTGACCCCGAAGACGTGCAGAAGCTACTGGACCCTGTGCTGCAACACATGATCGAGGCGGTCCACCGTTATGAAGGCACAGTGAACAAGGTCATGGGCGACGGGATCATGGCCCTGTTCGGCGCGCCGTTGTCCCATGAGGACCACGCTGTGCGTGCGTGCTATGCGGCGCTCAGGATGCAAGAGTCCGTAACGCGACACGCGGATGACATCCAGCGCTCCGAGGGCGTGCCGATCACCATTCGAATAGGCCTCAACTCGGGAGAAATCGTCGTCCGCGGTATCGGCAACGATCTGCACATGGACTACACCGTCATCGGCCAGACGGCGCACATGGCGGCTCGCATGGAACAGATGGCAAGGCCCGGTTCCGTGCTGACCACAGCCAAGACGTTCAAACTGGCGGAGGGCTACGTGGCCGTGAAGCCGCTTGGCGCTGTCCAGGTCAAGGGCATCGTCGACCCCGTGCCGATCTACGAGGTCACGGGCGCCGGCTCAGCGCGAACGCGCCTCCAAGTCGCCGCCGCGCGCGGCTTGACGCGCTTCATCGGCCGCGACGCCGAGATTGAGCGATTGCGCCGTGCACAACAGCTCGCCCAGCAAGGGCGCGGTCAGATCGCGGCCATCGTCGGCGAAGCAGGGGTCGGCAAGTCGCGTCTGGTGCGGGAGTTCATCCACTCGAACAAAACCGCGGGCTCGCTCGTCCTGCAGTCCAACTCTTCGTCGTACGAGCACGCAATCCTCTACCGGCCCATAGTCGAGATCCTGGCGGATTATTTCAAAATCGACGCGCGCGACAGCAAGAGGTCGATCCGCCAGAAAGTCACAGGTAAAATGTCGACGCTCGACTTTTCGCTGCAGGATACGATACCGCCGGTGCTCGACCTGTTCGAGGTGCTGGAGGACGGGCATCCGTTCCGCGCGCTCGATCCGCGCGAGCACCAGCGCTACACATCCCAGGCGGTCATCCGCCTTCTCGTGGCCGAGAGCCGGATCCAGCCGGTCGTCGCCGTGGTCGAGGATATCGACTGGAAGGATGTCCTCTCGCTCGATCTGCTCGGCGATCTGGTGAACATGGCGCAGAACGCCCGCGTTTTGCTGATCGTCAGCTACCGTCCCCCGCAAAGGGACCCATGGAGCAACCGGCCGAATTACCACCAGCTGCGCATCGATCCTCTTGTTGATGAGAGCCTTGCGGAATTCCTGAGCTCCCTGCTGGGCGCCGACCCCGAAATATCGACCCTCAAGAGCTTCCTGGTCGAGCGCGCCAACGGAAATCCTTTCTTCGTTGAAGAGATGGTGCGCACGCTGGTTGACGCCTGCGTGCTCGCCGGTACGCGCGGCAGCTACAGCATTGCGAGGCCGTTCTCCAGCATCGAAATCCCGCCCACGGTTCAGGCGGTGCTCGCCGCGCGCATCGATGCGTTGCCCGCCGGCGAGAAGCACCTGCTGCAAGAGGCATCTGTCATCGGCCTCAACGTCTCATTCAACCTGTTGCATGCGATTTCCGGGATGGCGGAGACCGAGATACGGGGTCTGCTCGACAGTCTGCAAGCAAGCGAATTTGTTTACCCGACCCAACTCTTTCCCGACCTGCAATACACTTTCAAGCACGCCCTCACACACGACGTCGCCTACGGCGGGGTGCTTCGCGAACGCCGCCGCGAGATCCACGGGCGCGTCCTGGGGGCCATCGAAAACGTCTATGCCGACCGGCTCGGCGAGCACGTCGAGCGGCTCGCGCATCACGCCGTGCAGGGCGAGCGGCGGGAAAAGGCCGTCCACTATCTCCGGCAGGCGGGAGCGAAGGCGGCGATGCGATCGGCGCTGTCGGACGCCCGGACTCGGTTCGAGCAGGCGCTGGCCACCCTCAAAGTCCTGCCGGAGAGCGACACCTCGATGGAGCAAGCCTTCGAGATTCGCCTTGAGCTGCGGCCGGTGCTGCGCAAGCTCGGCGAGGGCCGGCTGATGGTTGAGCATCTGCAGGAGGCCGAGCGCCTGGCCGAGCGGATGAACGATGACAGCCGGCTTGGCCGCGTCTGCGCATTCATGACAACGGCTCTCTCCACGCTCGACGAGATGGACGAGGCGCTGCGGACGGGAACGCGCGCGGTCGAAATTGCCCGCCGCCTCGGGGATTTGAGGCTTCAGATCCTCGCTACGACCCTTCTCCAGCAAGCGCACTATTACCGCGGCGACTACGAGCGCGTGGTCGAGCTGGGCATTGATAACATCTCGGCGCTGCCGCCGGACTGGGTACACGAGTATTTCGGCATGACGGTCCCGGCGTCGGTCGTCGACCGCGCCTGGATGACGCTGAGTCTCGCCGAGCTTGGCAGATTCGGCGAGGCCGCAAGGTACGCGGCGGAGGCGATTCAACTTGCGGAGCCAACCCAGCATGCTTTCACGATCGGCTGGGCCCGCTTCGCCGCCAGCATACTCCACCTCGCAAAGGGCGAGTGGGCGAAGGCGCTCTCGGTCGCGGAGCCGTGGATCATGATGCTGCGAAAGGAGAATGTCGGCATCCATCTTCCGTGGGCGGTTGCCTGTTCGGCATGGGCGCTCGCGCAGATGGGCGAGCCCGACGAAGCGCTGAACCGCGTCCGCGAGACCGAGCAGCTCCTTGAGCTTCACGCAGCCACGGGCATCGTCGGCCACCGAGGCTGGTCCTACCACGCGGTCGGGCGGGCCAGCCTGATATTGGGCCGCCTCGATGAGGCGGGACGGTTGGGCCATCGCGCCCTCGAATTGTCCCAGCGCCAGCCCGGCTTCAAAGCCCATGCGCTGCGCCTGCTCGGCGACGTCGCCAGCCAGTCCGAGGTGTTCGACGCCGAATCCTCTGCAGCCCTTTACCAGGAGGCCCTGGAACTCGCCGAGCAACGCGGAATGCGCGCGCTGGCCGCCCACTGCCATTTCGGCCTTGGCAAGCTTTACCGCCGCAGCGAAAAGCCGGAGCAGGCTGGCGTTCACATGGACGCCGCCATGACCATGTACCGCGACATGGACATGCGCTTCGGGTTCGAGCATGAGCCTGATCCGACGAGCGCGACCAACAGCGCGATCGGCGTGCATTGATGCTATGACAGAGCGGGTCTTGCTAACGCGGGGCGAATCGTGGCGGCCGAATTTTCCTTAGAACCCCGGCCGCTGTTTTCGTCCCTCCAGCACCTGCTGGAGCATCAGGCCGAGCGCATTCCCGACGCACCGGCGCTGCTCGGTCCGGACCGGTCACCTCTGACATATGCGGCTCTCCGCCAGCACGTCGACAGAACGGGTCGCAGCCTGAGGGCGATGGGAATAGGCCGCCAGGACCGTGTGGCCGTGGTGCTGCCGAATGGTCCCGAATTGGTCTCGGTGATCCTCAGCGTGGCGTCATGCGCGATCTGCGCACCGATCAACGTGGCGCTCGGGGCCGAGGAACTGGAGAGATATTTCTCCGATCTGCGGCTTCGTGCCTTGATCACCCAGGCCGGGCTCGACTCGGCTGCACGTCGTGTTGCGGTCTCTCACGGGATCCAGGTCGTCGACCTGTCGGCCGCGTCCGATGCACCGGCGGGTGTTTTCATCCTCGCCGAGGGCGGCGGCGCAAAGTCGCATGAGTCCGCGAGCCCCGGCGACGTCGCGCTGCTGATGCTGACGTCAGGCACGACGTCGCGGCCGAAGGCTGTCCCGCTGACCCACGCGAACATCTGCTCGTCGGCCTTCAGCTCCGGTGAGGCTCTGAGGCTGGGCGAAAATGATCGATGCCTGAACGTGCTGCCGCTGTTTCACGGACACGGCCTCTTTGCCACGGTGCTGACATCGCTGGCTGCCGGCGCCGGCCTCGTGTGCACCCCGGGATGCGACGTCAACCGCTTCTTTGCCTGGCTGACCGAGTTTCGACCGACGTGGTACTCGGCGGTACCCACCATGCATCAGGCAATTCTCTCTCAGGCCCGTCAAAGCCGCGAGCGCGGACGTCATCAGCTCCGGTTCATTCGCTCCGCGTCGGCTCCCCTGCCACCGGCCGTCTCCGCGGAACTGGAGCGGACTTTTGCGGCCCCGGTCATCGAGTTTTACGGGATGACGGAGACCGCTTCCGCCCCGATCGCCTGCAATCCGTTGCCGCCGCGGCCGCGCAAGGCGGGCTCGGTCGGCGTGCCGGTGGGATTGCAGGTCGCGATCATGGACCCGGCAGGCGCTCCGGTGCCTAACGGGCAGGCGGGCCAGGTCGCTGTCCGGGGCGCGAGCGTGATGGCAGGCTATGACGGCGATGCAGCGGCGACGCAAGCCGTGTTCGCCGGCGATTGGCTCAAGACGGGGGACCACGGCTTTTTCGACCAGGACGGCTACCTGTTTCTCATCGGCCGCAAGCAGGAGATCATCAATCGCGGCGGCGAGAAGATCGCACCGCGCGAAATTGACGAAATCCTTTTGGAGCACCCCGCGGTCGCGGAGGCCGCGACCTTCGGCGTCCCCCACGCCACGCTGGGCGAGGACGTCGCTTCGGCTGTCGTGTTGCGGGCCCATGCGGCTGCGACGGCGAAAGACATTCGTCAGTTCGCCGGCGGCCGCCTCGCTGACTTCAAGGTTCCGCGCCAAGTGCTCATCGTCGACGAGTTGCCGAAAACCCCGACCGGAAAGGTGCAGCGCGCCGGCTTGGCCGCCAAGTTCGGGCTCACGGCCACGCCGCAGACCTCCGTCGCGCCGCGAACGGCCCTGGAGAAAGCGCTGGTAGCGCGCTGGATGGAGATCCTGCAGATCGAGCGGATCGGCATCCATGACGACTTCTTCGCGCTGGGCGGAGACTCCCTCCTGGCCACACAGGTTCTCGTCCATGTCTACGAGATCACGCAGCTCGAGCTTGAGATCTCCCGGTTTTTCGAAGCGCCAACCATCGCGGACGTGGCCCAGCACCTTCAGACCCTGATGGAGGTCGACCAGACGCCACCAAGTTCGACCGCCATTGCGCAGGCGCCCCGCAACGTGACGACACCCGCCTCGATGCCGCAGGAACGACTGTTCCGGCTGCAACAGGCGCTGCCGGACCTGCCTTTCACCAACGTCCTTCACACGCTTCGATTGACGTCGGAATGCGACGTGGCGGTGCTGGAACGGTGCGTCGACGAAATCATTCGCCGGCACGAAGTTCTACGCACGACCCTCAAGCTCGCCGGTAATCGCCTCGCGCAAGTGATTGCGCCGCATTTGAAAGTCCCCGTCAGTTTCGATGATTTGGCGCCGCTGCCGGCCTCGAAAAAGAGCAACGTCGCACGCCGAGCTGTCCGACAGGACATGCTTCATTCGTTCGATCTTGCGCGCGGCCCGCTGTTTCGCGTGCGCCTGTTGCGGCTGACCAAGCAAGAACACCTTTTGCTGATCACCACGCATCGGATCATCATCGACGGATGGTCGCTCGGTTTATTCCTCGGCGAGCTTGCGGCTCTCTATGACGCCTTTGCGGCCGGGCAGCCGTCGCCGCTGGCGCCCCTCTCGATTCAATATGCGGATTTTGCCGCCTGGCAGCGGCATTGGCAGAAATACCCGGATTTCGTTGCGCAACTTGCCTACTGGCGAGCGCAGCTTCGCGATCCGCTGCCTCCGATGCGACTAACTGCCGCTCGCCCTGGTCGACCGATTGATCGGCTGCGCACGGCACGGCGCGACTGGACGCTGTCGGCCGGGCTCACGGAGGCGGCCAAGCGCTTCAGCCATCGCGAGGGCGGCACGCTGTTCATGGCCCTCGTCGCTGCCTTGAAGGCGGTGCTGCATGGGTATTTGGCTCTGGGAGACGTACGCGTGGCCACGAACGTCGCCAACCGCAACCGTCTCGGCAGCGAGGCGCTGATCGGCCGCCTCGCCAATACGGTTGTTCTCCGCACCGATCTCGGCGGCGACCCAAATGGTCGCGAGCTATTCCGCCGCGTGCGAGCGACCAGCCTCGCAGCCTTCAGTCACCAGAATTTTCCCTTCGAACAGCTCGCCGAGATTTTCGCGCGGGAGCGCGGCCTCGAGCCCGAGGCGCTGGCCCCGGTGATGGTGCTGTTGCACAATGCCAGCCTGCGCCCTACAACGAATTCGGTGCACAAGCTGAGATTCGAGGAGGCCAATCCGGATCTTCCGCTGCCGCTAGTGACAATAACAAATTTTGACGTTATCCTCGTATTCAGAGAAACTGCCCACGGGCTGGTCGCGACTTGCATCTACAAGCCCGCTCTATTTGGCGCCCGGACCATCGATCAGTTGCTTCGAGATTTTCGCAAGATGCTCAAACAAATATTAACCCAGCCGGAGCTACCGATCTCAGCGGTCGGCGTATCGAGGCGAGGTGCGGGCAACGGGCGCCGCCACAAGTCACAGGCGTTTCATTTTGCATGATCAAACTTGAATTCGAAGGAGGGCCAGATCCGTGTGCGATGAAATAGGGGTATTCTCCGACAAGGAAACTGCGAAGCTGGATAAGAAGGGACAAAAGGTCCTCAGAGCGGAAGCTCGCCGGCATCTCCGGAGTCCAGAGGTCCAAAAGGCGCTTCACAAGGATCCGGTCGCCAGAATAATTCACCCAAATGTTAAAGTCCGCAGAATACTGAGAGCAAAACTTCGTCCCAAATACGATGAACTGAAGAAAGCCAGCCAGGGCAAGTGACCAATAGAACCCGGGCGGCGGTTGCCGCCTGTGGAACTTTATTGCAAACGCCGCGGTCGAACTGTTGGATCAACTTGGCCAACATGACGATCGCGGCGGTGTGACGTTGATCTTTCGGCTCAGGTCTAAAGGAAGCAGGGGAGTTGCATGCGACCAGTGATCGCGATTGCGGGTCTGGGGCTGCTGCTATTGGAGCCAGCCAGCGCCGCGGACCAGACCTACTCGTTGACCGTCTCTCGGCATCCTAGCGTTCGTGATTTCAGCGACAACGAGATCAAGAACATCCTGCGCAGGGCGTCGGCAGTCATGCACAACGCCGGGTGTCCGGTGACGTTCACGCTGGATGGTTCTGTTCGCAAGTTCTCGTCGGCCAGCGCGCCGGACAACCTGATAACGAGGGCGGATCTCGACAAGGTTCACAGCGAGCCGACCGACGTCAAGATCGTGAAGGGGATCCAATGTTGCGCCGGCAGGAAAAACAGGCCCGGCGGTACCTTCGAGGGCTGTTCATGGCCACCCAAAGCACATAGCCGATCGATCATCCTCACGGAAAAGGGAGCAATGTTGGGCAATCGGTGGGCCCATGAATTCGGCCACAGGATGGGCTTGCCGCATCGCGCCGACAGCAGTGCCCTCATGACCGGAGCCGGAGTTGGGCCGGACGCAGATGAGATCACCAAGCGGGAATGCGGCTGCTTCCTCAATGAGGGATCGTGCACATTGCCGGATCTGCCGCCAATCCCGCCGGAAGAGAGATGCCCGGAATGATATAAGGTTCCGACCCCTCAATCGACTTCGGACGCCGGACATCGGGCATCATGGAAATTCATCGTCGCGAATTCTTGACCCTGGCGGGGAATGCCGCGGGCTGCGTGGTCGTCTCGCGGTCTGCGTGGGCGCAAGCATATCCGGCGCGACCGGTGCGCCTGGTCGTCGGATTTCCCCCTGGAGGCGCCGCAGACATCATCGCGCGCTTGATGGCGCAATGGGTTTCCGTCCGACTCGGTCAACAGATCGTCGTTGAGAACAAGCCCGGAGCAGGCACGAATATCGCCACAGAGGCGGTCGTGCACGCCGCAGCCGACGGCTACACCCTCCTCTATGCCACCTCGCCGAACGTGATCACACCGCTGCTTTATGAAAAGCTGAACTTCGATTTTGCGCGCGATATTGCGCCGGTGGCAGGCATCATCCGTGCCCCGCTGCTCATGCTCGTCAATCCGACGTTCCCGGCCACGACCGTTCCCGAATTCATCACCTATGCCAAAGCCAACCCCGGCAAGATCAACATGGCCTCGTCGGGCAACGGGACGCCGGCTCATGTCGCCGGCGAACTCTTCAAGATGATGGCCGGCATCGACTTGGTTCACGTGCCTTATCGTGGTGGCAGCCCGGCGATGACCGATCTGCTCGGTGGCCGGGTGCAGATGTATTTTTCCGTTCTGCCCGAGGGAATCCAATACCTGAAGGCGGGCCAGGTGCGTGCACTGGCGGTCACGAGTGCGACACGTTGGCAGACGCTGCCGGAGATCCCGAGCCTGAGTGAGTTCCTGCCGGGCTATGAGGCGAGTCCGTGGCACGGGCTCGCCGCGCCAAGCAATACGCCTGTCGGGATCATTGAGCGGCTCAATGCCGAGGTCAATTCGGTCCTTAATGAGCCTGAGAAGAAAGAGCAGCTCTTCGCTCTCGGCGGCGAGTCCATGCCCATGACGCCGGCCGAATTCGGAACGTTCATCGCAACCGAAACCGAGAAGTGGCAGAAAGTGGTCAGGTTTTCGGGACTAAAGGCGCAATGACGGGGTAACGGCCGGCTGCGCAGCAGAGGGTTGCGTGCCGCGAGGGCGCGCCAACCGTGGGCGGCGTCTTCCTCATGGATGGGAATATACTCGCGCAACCGCGACAGGCAGGAATAAGCCACTTCAGCCTGCTGCACGCACGGCAGAGGATGATCACCGACCTCTGGTATTGTGAAAGGGCCGCAGACGCCCCTCACAGCCCCAGCACCTTCTCGGCCCAGTGCACCACCGTGTCGCTGTTGAGGAATCCGAGCACCGCCGGCTCGACCCGCGCCGCCGGCCCGTCCGGCACCAGGACGGTCGCGACGATCACGTCGCAGCGGTCGTTGAAGGCGATCGCGAGCGTGGAGGCGGGCGCCCGGCCCGGTACGTCATAGGCGCGGCTGCGCCCCTTCATCCAGGCGACCGCGATCTCGTGCCCGCTGCCGGGCGCGGAGAACTTCTCGCCCAGCAGCTCGACGTCGCCGACGCGTTCGAGCTCCTCGTCGTCGGAGACCCCGGTCGCGCAGTTGCAGAAGCCGATCTTGGCGCGCACATAGACATTGACCTCGATGCCGCAATCCGCGGGCCCGCAGCGATAGGCGTGCCCGAGACCCCATTGGTCCATCGGAAACGGCCAGGCGACCTCGCGGAAGTTTGGCGTCAGGGTGCGTGGGCCCGCGGACTTCGAGGCGACGACGGCGGCGCCAGCCGCAAGCCCAAGGCTGCAGAGCGCAATCGCAAGGATGAGGCTCTTTTTCATCCGTGGTCCCCGCCGTCGCAGCGGCAATCCGCGTTGTCAATTCTTCGCAAGAAACTGCTTGGCGGCCACGAGCGCAGGACGACCAGCGGTTGATCCTTCGGCGAGCGCGAGCAGCTTCTCATAGTAGGCCGTCGCCTTGGTCTTGTCGCCGAGCTTCTCGGCTGCCGTCGCGGCGCCCGCGAACGCGTTGAAGCGGTTGGGCTCCTTCTTGAGCGTCGTCTCGAAGGCGGCGAGAGCCTCGGCGTAATCGCCGCGCTCGAGCAACATCGCGCCAAGAAGCTCGCGCGCCGGCGCGAGCGGTCCGGGCGTGACCGGCGACTTCTCGGTGCTGTCCTCGGCGTCGGCGGCCGCGGTCAACGCCTTCAGCGCCTCGTCGGACCTGCCTTCGGCATTGAGGAGCCAGGCGGTCGCGACCCGGTACTGGATGTCGACCTGGTCAGCCCAATACGCATTCTTCGCCTCGCGCAGCTGGTCGCGCAGCTCGGCAAGCTTGGCGATGTCGGCCTTCGCGGCCTCCGTATCGCCGGAGCGCGCCGCGCCGAGCGCGCGGGCGAAATGGCTGATCGCCATCACGTGCGCGAACTTGGTCGGCCGCACCTCGAGCCCGGCGGCGCCCTTCCAGTCGCCGCGCTCGACCATGTAGCGCGCGGGCGAGGCGGCGAGCCCGAACCAGCCGCCGAATGCGTCGGCATTGATATTGGTCGACCGTCCCATCTCGTCGACGACCGTGCGCGCATTGGCGTCCTGGGCGAGCTGCAGGTAGGCGTAGACCAGATAGTCCATGCCGTGGATCTGCTCGGTCCCTTCCTTGTCCGCCTTGGCGGCTTTGACGGAGGCGAGGTTGGACGAGATCGAGTCTTTCCAGGCGCCCACGCGTGTGAAGATGTGCGACGGCATGTGCTGCGCGTGCGGCGCCGACGGGGCGATGGCGGCGTAGCGCTTGGCGGCGTCGAGGCCCTTCTCGGCGATCGCCGGGTAGTCGTAGAGATGGATCAGGTAGTGGGCGATGCCGGGATGCTGCGGCTGGCGGCGGAAGATCGGCTCCAGGATTGCGGCTCCCTTGACCTGGTTCGCATAGGTCTTGTCGCTCGGCGAGGCCGCGACGTTGAGGGTGATCGCATAGAAGATCTGCGCCTCGTCGTCGTCGGGATATTTTGCCGCCAGCGCCCCCATCGCCTTGAGATAGGCCTGCAGGCGGGTACGGTAGTCGACGTTGTCGTAGTCGGTGTAGAGCACCGCGAGCGCCTGGATGTAGTCGCGCTCGCGCTCGCTCTTGGCCCCGACTGCCTTGCCCTTCTCGATGGCGGCGAGTGCCGGCGCGAGGTTGGACGCGGGCGGCTGATTGTGCGGGTTGTTCCACAGGCTGAGCGCGATGCCCCAATAGGCGATGCCGCACTCCGCATCGGCCCTGAGCACGTCCTCGAAGATCTCGCGCGAGGCGCGATACCAGAACGAATGCTGATAGCGCATGGCGCGGTCGAAGCGACGCTGCGCCACCTCATTGCACGAGGTCGAGAAATGAACGTTGCCAAGCTGCCGGTCGGCCTCCTGGGCGCCGGCCGGGATGCAGAACGAGAACGCCGCCGCCGCAAGCGCGAGAGCGATCCTGGTCATGCGGTTCCTCCTGTCGGACGCCTGGATGCCCAAGGCTCGACTTTTCCCGGCGCCGCCGCAAGGGCGTTTCACACGTTCCACCACACGAACCAGAGGATCGCGGCCACCACGGTGTTGCCGATGCGCGCCTGCCAGTGTTGGGCCGTCACCTCCATGGCGGGAAGCCCGAACATGCGAAACCGCGACGCCCACTGCAACAGCGCCACGGCGGTCGTGGTGATGGCGGCAAGCAGGATGAGCACGCGCAGCATCGTCTCGCCTCACGGCGGCAGCGGCGAGCCCAGCGCGCGCGCGGTCTCGACGATCCATTCGCGGTAGCGCACCAGCGGCGTGACCCCGGTGAGGCCGCCGCAGCCGTCCGAGAGGTTTGGCCCGGTCGACCAGCTCACCACGCCGGCGAGCGCGAGCCGCGCGGCCTCCGCGACGAACACCGGTGCGCCCGAGTCGCCGGTGCAGGCGCCGAGGCCGGCGCGCGCCCCCTTGGCGACGCCGTCGACCAGCCGGATCTGCAGGCTGCCCGGCTGGCCGGTGGCGATGAGATGAGCGATGCGGACGACCCCGCTGCTCTTGCCGTCGCCGCGCACCGCGACCCCGTAACCGGCGACCACGAAGGGGTCTCCCGCCGTGACCGGGCGGTCGGGCACGGCGAGTGCGGCGGGCGCGAAATTGCCGCCGAGCGGCGCCGCCAGCCGGATGAGCGTGAGATCGGCGGTCGCCCGATGCGCGAGCAAGGTCTTGAGATCGAACTGCGGGTGGCGCGCGATGTCGGCGATGTCGCGCAACGTCGGCTGATGGTGCGCGTCGAGCTCCATCAGTTTGTAGTCGGCGCCCGGCAGCGTGCAGTGGGCGGCGGTGAGCACGAGATCGCGCGCGATCGCGACGCCGGTGCAGAACGTTCCACGCGACCCGACGATCAGCACCACGTGCCGCGCGACCGCGGGATCCGCCGGGGCCGCGCCGCCCACCATGGCGGCTGCGGGTGCGGACCACGCAAGCAGGAATGCGAGGGCAAGGCGACGCATGGTGGCGTTGAGCCGGAGCGCGGCGGTTTTGTCAACGGCGCCGATTCGCTGCACATTCGGGCCGATGGCGGCCCGGCTGCGCCGGGGGCCTGCCGCGGAGGCCGATTGTCGGAGCCACTCATTATGGACGTGCGTGACGCCGTTGCGAGCCGCTTCAGCTGCCGCGCCTTTCTGCCGACCCCGGTGCCGCTCGCGGTGGTCCGCGACATCCTCGAACGCGCGGCGCGCTCCCCGTCGGGCGGCAACCTGCAGCCTTGGCGGGTCGACACCCTTGCCGGAGCGCCGCTCGAGGCGCTCAAGGCGCTCATTCGCCCGCGCCACGCCGAGCTGCCGCGCGGGGAGGGCGCCGAATACCAAATCTATCCGGCGCCGCTCAAGGAGCCCTACCATGCGCGACGCTTCGAGGTCGGCGCGCTGCTGTACGCCGCCCTCGGCATTCCGCGCGAGGACCGGCCCGGCTTGCGCAGTATGCCCGCAACTTCGAGATGTTCGGGGCGCCGGTCGGCCTGTTCGTCTCGATCGACCGCAGCATGGGACCGCCGCAGTGGTCGGACCTCGGCGGCTTCGTGCAGACCATCCTGCTGCTCGCGCGGGCGCACGGGCTGCATAGCTGCGCCCAGGAGGCCTGGACCCACTGGCACAAGACCGTCCCGCCGTTTCTCGGTCTGCCGGCCGACCATATGCTGTTCTGCGGCATCGGAATCGGCGTCGCCGACGAGGCGGCGGCCATCAACGGCTGGCGCGCCCCGCGGGCCGGCGTCGACGCGTTCGCCACCTTTCGCGGCTTCGCCGAACAGGCTATGCCGCAGTCCTGACCCAATGGAACCTTACAGCTGTCGGCAGCCGGGGGGCCAATGATCGTGGTACGAATCGTGATGGCGGGCCTCCTGCTGTTCGGCGCAGCCGCGCATGCGGCGGACCGCTGCCTGACCCGCAACGAGCAGAAGGCGAAGACCGCCGCCCATGCGGTCGTCCCGTTGTCGCGGGCGATGCGGTCGGTGCGTCAGCGGGGCGAGATCATCCACGCGCGGCTGTGCGAGCGCGGCGGCAATCTCGTCTACCTGCTGACGGTGCTCGGCCGCGACGGCAAGGTGGCGCAGACGACCGTCGACGCCGGCAACGGCGCGCTGGTCGGCGTCCGTGGCGAGGAGAAAAAGCCGGAGACGCATGCCGAGGACAAGAAGTCGGACGCGCGCGCGCAGGACAAGCAAGACAAGCAGGACAAGCAAGACAAGCAAGACAAGCAACCAGAGAAGAAATAGACCCGTCCAGGAGACCTCATGCGCTTGCTCGTGATCGAGGACGATCCCGATCTCAACCGGCAGCTCGCCACCGCGCTGACCGATGCGGGCTACGTGGTCGACCGCGCCTTCGATGGCGAGGAAGGCCACTATCTGGGCGAGACCGAGCCCTATGACGCGGTCATCCTCGACATCGGCCTGCCCAAGATGGACGGCATCTCGGTGCTCGAGTCGTGGCGGCGCGCCGGCCGCGCCATGCCGGTGCTGATGCTCACGGCGCGCGACCGCTGGAGCGACAAGGTGCAGGGTTTCGACGCCGGCGCCGACGACTATGTGGCAAAGCCGTTCCACCTCGAGGAGGTGCTGGCGCGCATCCGCGCCCTGCTGCGCCGCTCGGTCGGCCACGCCAAGAGCGAGTTCCTGTGCGGCCCGGTGCGGCTCGATTCACGCACCGGCCGCGTCACCGTCGATGGAACGCCCGTCAAGCTCACATCGCACGAGTATCGGCTGCTCGCCTATCTGATGCACCACACCGGCAGGGTGGTGTCGCGCACCGAGCTGGTCGAGCACCTCTACGATCAGGACTTCGATCGCGACTCGAACACGATCGAGGTGTTCGTCGGCCGTATCCGCAAGAAGCTCGGCGTCGACGTGATCCAGACGGTGCGCGGCCTCGGCTACCTGCTCACTCCGCCGAGCGATGCGCGCTAACTCGCTCGCGCTGCGCCTGTTCGTCTCGGCGACCGCCTGGACGGTCATCATCCTGTTGATCACCGGCTTCGTCCTGTCCTCACTCTATCGCGACGCGGTCGAGCGCGCGTTCGACCGTCGGCTCAACGTGTTCCTGCGCACGCTGGTCGCCGAGGTGGCGGCCCCCGAGGATACCGGCGAGCGAACCCCGCAGTCGCTCGGCGAGCCGGAGTTCGACCTACCGCTGTCCGGCTGGTACTGGCAGCTGACCCGCCTGGGCGGCCCAAAGCCGGAGGTGCGCTCCTCGCGCTCGCTCTGGGATTCCGGCCTGCCGCATCTCTCCGATCAGGGGGTCGCGGCGAGCGACGACGGCACGCGCCGCGCTTATGTGGTCGGCCCCGAGGACCAGCGGCTGCGGCTGATCGAGCGCACGGTCGACCTCGGCGAAGACGGCCGTTACCTGGTCGCGGTCGCGGGCGATTCGCAGGAGATCGACGATGAGACCCGCTCGTTCGATCGCGCGCTCGCGCTGACCTTCGTCATCCTCGCGGCCGTGCTGCTGCTCACCACCATGTTCCAGGTGCGCTTCGGCCTTGCGCCGCTCAAGCGCATCTCCGAAAGCCTTGCCGCCATCCGCGCCGGCACCGCCGAGCGGCTGGCCGGACGATTCCCGGTCGAGATCGAACCGCTCGCGCGCGAAACCAACGCGCTGATCGACGCCAATCGCGAGATCGTCGAGCGCGCCCGGACCCATGTCGGTAACCTCGCCCATGCGCTCAAGACGCCGCTGTCGGTGATGATGAACGAGGCCGCCTCGCGCAACGACGATGCGCTCGCCATCAAGGTGCGTGAGCAGGCCGGCATCATGCGCGACCAGGTCGCCCGCCACCTCGAGCGCGCCCGCCTCGCGGCGCGCGCGACCGTGGTCGGGACCGTCACGGACGTTGTCCCGGTGGTCACCGCGCTCACCCGCACCATGGAGAAGATCTACCATCCGCGCGGGATCGCGATCGATTTCGCGGCGCCGGACAGCGTGCGCTTCCGCGGCGAGCGACAGGACCTCGAGGAGATGCTCGGGAACCTGGTCGACAATGCGTGCAAGTGGGCGCAGGCGCGCGTGAGCATCGAGGTGACGCCGGAACGCGCCGCCGGGACCAGCGGCGGTCTGCCCAAGGGCGTCATCCGCGTCGTGGTCGACGACGACGGGCCGGGCCTCTCGCCGGGCGACCGCGAGCAGGTGGCGCGCCGCGGCCAGCGGCTGGACGAGACCAAGCCAGGCTCGGGCCTCGGGCTCTCGATCGTGCTCGAGCTCTCCGCCCTCTACGGCGGCGGCCTGACACTTTCCAACGCGCCGATCGGCGGCTTGCGCGCCGAACTGGTGCTGCCGGCGGCGTGAGGCGGGCGCGGTCGCTCAGTTCGCGCGCCGGATGCGATCGAGCGGGCCGGGCGATACCGGGCTGTTCGCCTCGAAATAGGTGGCCAGCGCCTCGACGTCGGGGACGCCCGTGCGGGGCGCGGTGCCTTCCCTGAAAACCGCGAATCCATCGCCGCCTTGCGCCAGGAACCCGTTCACCGTCACGCGATAGCGTGCCGCCGGATCGATCCGATGCCCATTGAGGGTGACGGCATCAATCGCGACCCGCTCGCCGGCCGGCCGTGCGGCATCCCACAGGTAGGAAAAGTTCTTCGAGACCTGCAGGATGCGCGGCGTCTGCTGCCCGAGCCACTGCTGCTCGAGCAACCGCTTGATCTGCGCCCCCGAGAGCGTGAGGGTGACAAGCTGGTTGCCGAACGGCTGGGAGGCGAACAGGTCCGCATAGGTGACCATGCCGTCCTCCCGCTTGAGGATGTCGGTGCGAATGCCGCCCGGGTTCGTGAAGGCGAGCGCTGCCCCGCCATCCGGCTCGGCGAGCGTCGCGGCGAGCTGGGCGTCCGCGATGACGCCGCCGAGCACGCTTTCGCCTGTGGCGGCGGGCGCGCGCGACAGCGTCGCCGTGACGGATCCGACCACGCGCCGCGCGACTGCCTGTACGCGCTGCTCATAGGCCGCGATCAGCTCGGTCTGCTCGCGATCCTTGGCGAAGGCGTCGGTGCGAACGATCAGGTTCTCCGCCTTGGCGTCCACCACGTCGTGCGTCGTGCGGTCGAGCCTGAGGTCGATCCGCGTGACCAGGGTGCCGTATTGATCGGCGCTGGTGACGAGGCGTCCGTCGATCCTGCAATTGTAGGCGCGGTGGGTATGGCCGCTCACCACCACGTCGACAGCCTTGTCGAGCTTGTTGACGATATCGACGATCGGCCCGGATATTCCGGGACATTCGTTGTAGTCGCCGGTCGGCTGCCCGCCCTCGTGGATCAGCACCACGATCGCCTCGATGCCGCGCTGCCTGAGCTGCGGCACCAAGGCGTTGATGGTTTCGGCCTCGTCGGCGAAGTCAAGCCCGGCGGCGGCCGCCGGGCTGATGATGCCGGCGGTCCCCTTCAGCGTCAGCCCGATGAAGGCGATCGGCACGCCGTCGAATTCCCTGACCGCGTAGGGCGGAAACAGCGTCTTGCCGGTGGCCCGGTCGATCGTGCTGGCCGCGAGGTAGCGAAACGCGGCGCCCGCGAACGGATGCGGGCTGAGACATCCTTTGACAGGATGACAGCCGCCGTTCTGCATGCGCAGGAGCTCGCGCGCGCCACGGTCGAACTCGTGATTTCCGACCGCCGACAGCTCGAGACCCATGACCGACAGCGACTCGATCGTCGGCTCGTCGGAGAACGCGCCAGAGAGGAGTGGGCTGGCGCCGATCAAGTCGCCGGCCGCGACGAACACCGTGTTGCGGATTTGCGCGCGCAGCCCTTTGACCAGCGTTGCCATGTGCTCGGCTCCGCCGGCCGAGACCGGGATCTTCCGGCCGCGGTCGGCCGGATCGGCGATCGTGATGCCGCCGGGCGGCGGCATGAGGTGACCGTGGAAGTCGTTGATGGCAAGGATGGTCACCTCGACCGGTGCGCCGGAGTTCTGGGCTGGCGCAGGCGAGCCCAACCAGCCGCACGCCAGCACGGCGAGTGCCAGTATGGATAAATGTCGGTATCTCATCGCGGCCCCTCAGTGCCCCACCGGGCCGCAAGCGCGGGACGCATTACCGGACCACGTGACACTGGCGCTCCGCAGGGACGCAAGGCCAATTCATCCTGCCGCGTCTTCGGTGATCCATTCGCCGCCGACATGGGACGCGGGCTCGTTCAGCGCTTCGACGCCCGCCGCGCCTTCTTGGACGGCCTCGCGCTCGGGCGTTTGGACTTGCGCGCCGTGGCGGCCGCGGCCTTCGTCTTCGCGCCGCGCTTCGCCCACAACCGCTGCGAGGCGAGGCGCGCCCCTTTGGCGAGCGCGTCGAGCTTCGCCCACACGATGCTCTCATGCACCTCGTCCGAGCCCGCGAAGGTCGCAAAGCCGCAGTCCGAGCCGGCAATGACGTTCTCGCGGCCGACGATGTCGGCGTAGCGCGCGATGCGCTGGGCGATCAACTCGGGATGCTCGACCAGGATGGTCGAATGCGAGATCACCCCCGGGATCAGCACGGCGCCATCGGGAATCTTTGCGTCCGCCCACACGGTCCATTCGTGCTCGTGACGCGGATTGGCGGCCTCGAACGAGAACGCGCCGGCATTGACCTTGAGCACGATATCGATGATGTCCTTCACCTCCATGTCGTGGATGCGCGGACCCATGTTGATGCCATAGCAGGTGTGATAACGGATCGTTTCACGCGGAATTCCCCGCAAGGCGTGATTGAGCGCCTCGACATGAATCTGCGCCCACTTGCGGCACTGCTCGATCGTCGCGGTGGGATTGACGTTGAAATGCGTGACGAGCTGCGGGTCGTCGATCTGCACCAGGAATCCGGCCGCGACGATCGCCCGGTATTCCTCGCGCATCGCGTCGGCGATCGCGTAGAGATACTCCTCGGCGCTCTTGTAGTGTTCGTTGCGGTTCCAGTCCTCGACGTTCGAGGGCGAGATCGAGGGCACGAAGGCCTCGACCACATCCACGCTCTTGAATGCGGCCTTGAGATTGTCGAGGTCAGTCTGCAGCTCCTTGTGACCCCGATAGCTGATCGGCCCCGTGCAGGCCATGAGCGGCTGGCGCGCGTTCACGGCGCCGGACTGCATCTGGTAGAACTCGGGAAACGAAATTGCCTCGCGCGAACGGATCCACGGGCTCTGCCGCTCGCCCTCTTGAGGCGTGAGCCCGGCAAGCCGCTCGCGCACATAGGTGACGAAGCTCGGCTTGCCGAACTCGCCGTCGTCGATGATGTCGATGCCGAGATCGGCCTGCCGGCGCACGATCTCGCCGACCGCGAGCCGCAGCCGCGCCTGGAACGCCTCCTCGTCAACGCGCTCGCCGCGCGCGCGGGCGCGGACCTGCGCGAGCAGGTCGCGCGGCCGTGGAAGGCTGCCCGCGTGGGTGGTGAGGATGCGCTCGCTGTTGTGTTTCATGTTGCGTCCTTGCCGTTCGCGATCCGTCGACGGCGCCCGCCGCGGAGCCTGCGCGATTGCGGGCCGTGTCGCAACGGCCGGTTTTCCGGTTTGGTGTGCGCGCGGCAAGCCGGCTTGCGGGCCCGCGTGGCCACCCGATTTTCCCGGGCGTTCAACGACTTATTAAGACCGCGCCCGCTATACTGAATCAAAGGTTAAACCGTCCCGGTGCCCGGAATGGCGATTGACGGCCAAACGGTCGATAAATTGCGGGGGTACCTGCGGGAATTGACCCCGCGCGCCCGCGCCATGCTGCTTGCCGAGCTCGAACGTCGCGAGCAGCGCGGTCAGCCGCTTCCGGGCGGCGTGTCGTGCAGGCGATCGACAAGGCCTGCGCCGCAATTGCGAGCGACGCCCGGGCGCGACGCAAGGTCGCCGAACAGATCGGGACGACGCGCGCTATCTCGCGGCGCTCCTGCGCGCGCAACGTGCTCGCGGTGCTCGCCGGAAAGATGCCGGGCAAGATCTGCCGCGGCTCGGTTCTGTGCGAAGATCTTCGGCCCCGAATATGCCGACACGATGACCAGGGCGGCCGACGTGGCCACCGCCGGCGCGCGCAAGGCGGCGGCCGTCAAGGCCTGACTCTTTCCCTTTGGACCGCGCGGTAAAATCCCGCCGCCCCGTTCGGGCGCAGTGACACCCGCACTATGCCGCACATAACGTCGCGGCCGGACGTTCACGGGTTGCGGCCGCGCGACCGGCATGTTGTATGGTGGGTGGGACGACAAGCACCGGATCTGTTCCGGCCCTGCGCCCGACGGCGCGCGCGGCTCTTTTGCAATTCGAGCATGGCCTCGGCCCGCACGTACTAGTAGAGTGCTTGTCGCCCCCGAAACGCCCGCGGCAGCGCGCCGCGCGATCTCAGCCTGCGGAGGATGAGCGACCGGACATGACCCGCAAGCAACGCCGCCTCGTCTTGATCTCGGCTGGCGTCGGCGTCCTCGGATTTGCCGCCGGGCTGGTGATGTGGGCGCTCAGCGACTCGATCCGTTTCTTCAATTCGCCGACCGATCTGGTCGAGAATCATGTCGCGCCGGGAACCCGCGTTCGCCTCGGCGGGCTGGTGGTTCCGGGCAGCGTCGTGCGCGGCAAGGACCTCAACGTGCGGTTCGAGGTGAGCGATGGAAATCGGGCGGTTCCGGTCACCTACCAGGGCATCCTGCCCGATCTGTTTCGCGACGGGCAGGGCGTGGTGACCGACGGTACCCTCGATGCGTCGGGCGTTTTCAAGGCGGATTCGGTGCTCGCCAAGCATGACGAGCGCTATATGCCCAAGGAAGTCGCCGACGCCTTGAAGCAGCAGGGCCACTGGAAGGACGACACCGCCAAGGGCATGGGTGCTGGGACGAGGAAGACGCCATGATTCCTGAGTTGGGCCACTACGCGCTCGTTCTCGCGCTCGCGATTGCGCTCGTGCAGTCGACCGTTCCGCTCTACGGCGCGCGCATGCGCGACGCCGTCCTCATTCGCGTCGCCGAGCCGGCCGCGCTCGCGCAGTTCGCCTTCGTCGCATTTTCCTTTGCGGCGCTGGTTGGCTGCTACGTCACATCCGACTTCTCGGTTGCGACCGTGTTCGAGAATTCGCACTCGACCATGCCGCTGATCTACAAGTTCACCAGCGTGTGGGGAAACCATGAGGGCTCCATGCTGCTCTGGGTTCTCATCCTGGCGGTGTTCGGCGCGCTGGTCGCCGCGTTCGGCCGCAACATGCCGGCGACCCTCAAGGCAACCGTTCTGGCGGTGCAGTCGTGGGTAGCGAGCGCGTTCTACCTGTTCATCCTCGTCACCTCGAACCCCTTCTTGCGCCTGCCCGAGGCGCCGTTCGAGGGCCGCGACCTCAATCCGATCCTGCAGGACTTCGGTCTCGCTGTTCACCCGCCGATGCTCTATGTCGGTTATGTCGGCTTCTCGATTTCCTTCTCGTTCGCGATCGCCGCACTGATCGAGGGGAGGATCGATGCCGCATGGGCGCGCTGGGTGCGGCCGTGGACGCTGGTGGCCTGGATTTTCCTCACCCTCGGCATCGCGATGGGCTCGTTCTGGGCCTACTACACGCTCGGCTGGGGCGGCTGGTGGTACTGGGACCCAGTCGAGAACGCCTCCTTCATGCCCTGGCTCGCCGGCACCGCGCTGCTCCACTCGGCGCTGGTGATGGAGAAGCGTGAAGCGCTGAAGATCTGGACCATCCTGCTCGCCATCCTCACGTTCTCGCTTTCGCTCATCGGCACCTTCCTGGTGCGCTCGGGCGTGATCACCTCGGTGCATGCGTTCGCGTCGGACCCGACGCGCGGCGTCTTCATCCTGGCAATCCTGGTGCTGTTCATCGGCGGCGGCCTCGCGCTCTACGCTTGGCGCGCGCCGCTGCTCAAGGCCGGCGGGTTGTTCGCGCCGATCTCGCGCGAGGGCGCGCTTGTGCTCAACAACCTATTTCTAACGGTCGCCTGTGCGACGGTGTTTTTCGGCACGATCTACCCGCTGGTGACCGAGGCGTTCGGCACGAAGATCTCCGTCGGCGCGCCGTTCTTCAACCTCACCTTCGGACCGCTGTTCGCGCTGCTCCTGGCCGTGGTGCCATTCGGTCCGCTGCTCGCCTGGAAACGCGGCGACCTTCAAGGCGTCATGCAGCGGCTCACCGCCGCCTTCGTGCTTGCGCTCGTCGGCATCACGGCCGTTTGCATCGTCGAGGGGCGTCCGGTGCTCGCCGCCTTCGGCGTCGGGCTCGCCGGCTTCGTCATTGCGGGCGCGATCACCGACATCGTCGAGCGCACCGGAATGTGGCGTGCGCCGTTCCCGGTCGCCACGCGACGCGCGATCGGCCTGCCCCGGTCCGCCTGGGGCGCAGCGTTTGCGCATCTCGGGCTCGGCATCTCGCTGCTTGGCGTGGTTGGCGAGACCCAGTGGGGCAGTGAGCAGATCGTCTCGCTGCGCCCGGGCGACAAGGTGGCGCTGCGGCACTACGAATTCACGTTCGACCGTACGGTGCCGCGTACCGGCCCGAACTACCAGGAGCTCGTCGCCCAGTTCACGGTGCGCCGCAACGGCGAGATGATCGGCGTGATGCAGCCGTCGAAGCGGTCATTTCCGGCACGCGAAATGACGACCACCGAGGCCGCCCTCATGACGCGCGGCTTCGGCCAACTCTATGTGTCACTCGGCGAGGCTGCCGCGGACGGCGCGATCGCGGTGCGGCTCTATCACAAGCCGCTCGTGCTGATGATCTGGCTCGGCTGCGTCGTGATGGCGTTCGGCGGCGCCCTGTCGCTTTCCGATCGGCGCCTGCGCGTCGGCGCCCCCAAGCCCGCAAGGAGCCGGGCGGTCTTGCAACCTGCGGAGTAGGGGCATGGCATGGTTCCTGCGCCTGGCCTTCATCGTCGTCGCCTTCGCCATTGGCGGTGCGACACCGAGCCTCGCGGTGCAGCCGGACGAAATCCTGCCCGATCCCGCGCTCGAAGCACGGGCGCGCGCGCTGTCGCACGACTTGCGCTGCATGGTCTGTCAGAACCAGTCGATCGACGACTCGGAAGCGCCGTTGGCACATGATCTGCGGGTGCTGGTACGCGACCGGCTCAAGGCCGGCGACAGCGATCGCGAGGTCATCGACTTTCTGGTCGCCCGCTATGGCGAATTCGTCCTGCTCCGGCCGCGCTTCGAGTGGCATACGGCGCCGCTCTGGCTCGCGCCGATCGGCCTTCTGCTGGTCGGTGCCGCGACCCTGGGCGCTGCGCTGCGGCGACGCAGGCGCGCGGCCAGCGCACGGGTCGAGACGGTTGCGCCGCTGAGCGACAGCGAGCGGGCAAGGATCGCGGAGCTCACCCGGCCGAGCGGCCCCTGAGAATCGTCCGCGATGGCGGCTTTTCGTCCAAGTGATTGAATCGGCATATTTTTTATCGATTTTCAAAGCTTACCAACTGTTAATTTTCTGGACATCTTGCGGAAAGGCGCGGCTCCCCATCCTGCCCGGCAATCCAGCGCGCCCCTCGCGCCTTCCCCTCGGTGATGGAGCCAAGCCTTATGTCGAGTGTTTCACCCGCGCCCAAGCGCCCGTTGCATGCGCGACGTTACGCGCTGCTCGCGAGCGCCGCCGGTTTCGGCGCGGTCCTTGCCCTCGCAGCCCCGGATTTCGGTCACTACGCGCCCTTCGCCTCGTTCACGGCGCCCGCCCACGCGCAAACCGCACAGCGCCCGGTGGGATTTGCCGACATCGTCGAGAAGGTGAAGCCGTCCGTGATTTCCGTGCGCGTCAAGATGAGCGCCGGTCCGGAGTCGTCGAGTCTCGATGAAGACAGCAACCCGCAGGGGCAGAACTCGCCCTTCCAGTTCTTCTTCCGCCGCTTCGGGCAGGAGGTTCCGGGGCTGCGCGGCCAATTCCCGCGGCGCCAGTTCACCACCGGTCAGGGCTCCGGCTTCTTCATCTCGGCCGATGGCTATGCGGTGACCAACAACCACGTGGTCGACAAGGCCGAGAGCGTCGAGGTCACCACCGACGACGGCAAGATCCACAACGCCAAGGTGATCGGCACCGATGCGCGCACCGACCTGGCGCTGATCAAAGTCGAAGGCGGCGGCAGCTTCCCGTTCGTGCGGTTGGCCGACGAATCGCCGCGGATCGGCGACTGGGTGCTGGCGGTCGGCAATCCGTTCGGCCTCGGCGGCACCGTGACCGCCGGCATCGTCTCGGCGCGCGGGCGCGACATCGGCGCCGGCCCCTATGACGACTTCATCCAGATCGATGCGCCGGTGAACAAGGGCAATTCGGGCGGCCCGACCTTCGACGTCGACGGCAACGTCATCGGCGTCAACACCGCGATCTTCTCGCCGTCCGGCGGCTCCGTCGGCATCGCCTTCGCGATCCCGGCCGAGACCGTGAAGACCGTCGTCGGCCAGCTCAAGGACAAGGGCAAGGTCACGCGCGGATGGATCGGCGTGCAGATCCAGCCGGTCACCGCCGACATCGCCGACAGTCTCGGCCTGAAGCAGGCGCGTGGCGCGCTGGTCGCCGAGCCGCAGGAAGGCAGCCCTGCCGCCAAAGCGGGCATCAAGTCCGGCGATGTGATCGTCTCGCTCAACAGCGACGAGGTGCCGGACGCGCGTACGCTCGCACGCCGCATCAGCAGCATGGCGCCCGGAACCTCGGTAAGAGTTGGCGTGTTCCGCAATGGCAAGGAAGAGCAGCTCTCGATGACCCTCGGCGAATTGCCGAAGGAGCGTCTGGCGAACGCCTCGCCGCGCGACCGCGGGGATGGCAGCACCGACCTTCCGCGCCTCGGCCTTTCGCTCGCGCCCGCCGCCAAGGTCAACGGCGCCGGTGACGAGGGCGTCGTGGTGACGCAGGTCGATCCTGACGGTGCTGCAGCCGCGCGCGGCTTCAAGACTGGCGATGTCATCCTCGATATCGGCGGCCGGGCCGTGAATGCGCCGGCTGATGTCCGCCGTGTCATGAACGACGCCAAGGCGGGTGGAAAGCGCACCGTGTTGATGCGGGTGAAGTCGGAGCAGGGAATGCGCTTCGTCGCGATCCCTGTCGGTGACGCATAGAGCTTGAGCATGATCTGTCCCGAAAACCAGCCTCCACCTTTCGGGATCATGCTCTGACGAGATGGGGCGTGCCGCTGGCAACCGTCGCCCCCGCCAGCGGAACGAACCCTGGGGACGGGTCGTAAGACCCGTCCCCACCTTCTTCGAAGTGGGTCGCAGTGCTGGCTTCCGTCGCCCCCGCCGGCAATGCGTACCCTAAAGGGGACGGGCCTCGTGCCCGTCCCCCGCTATCCGCGCATGGTCCCGCGAAAGGGGATCGCTGATCGGAACATGCGCCAAAGAAACCTCGCGGCTCTCGGCATCCATCGCCCCCGCCGAGACCGAGCGGTCGAAGGGGCGGCGGGATCTCCCGCCGCCCCTTTCGCGTGCGCCGCGCGGTCTCGAGCCGAAAACGGCGCGCAGCAGCCGAAAAACGGACGTGCTGCGATTGAGCCGCCGGGTGGCCGCTTGGCCGGGGCGGCGGGCATTCGCAATTGCTGTGGCCAATCAATATCTAAACGGATCATCGCCGGGGATTTGGCCCGGAAATGGTTTAATATTGCGCACCCGCCCCGGCGGCGCGCTCGAAACGGCTTGTGACATGCGGCTCTTGATCATCGAGGACGACCGCGACGCAGCGGACTATCTCGTCAAGGCGTTTCGCGAGGTCGGACACGTCGCCGAGCACGCGGCCGACGGCGAGGAGGGGTATGCGCTCGCCGCCGACGGCGGCTATGACGCGCTCATCGTCGATCGCATGCTGCCGAAGCGCGATGGGCTCGCCGTGATCGGCGCGCTGCGCGACAAGGGCATCGACACGCCGGCGCTGATTCTCTCCGCACTCGGGCAGGTCGACGACCGCGTCAAGGGTCTGCGCGCAGGCGGCGACGACTACCTGGTCAAGCCGTATTCCTTTGCCGAGCTGCTGGCGCGCCTCGAGGTGCTGGCGCGGCGGCGCGGCGCGCGCGAGGAGACCGTCTACCGCGTTGCCGATCTCGAGCTCGACCGGCTGTCCCACCGCGTGACCCGCGGCAAGGACGAGATCCTGCTGCAGCCGCGCGAATTCCGCCTGCTCGAATACCTAATGAAGCATGCCGGCCAGGTCGTCACCCGCACGATGCTGCTGGAGAACGTCTGGGATTACCACTTCGATCCGCAGACCAACGTCATCGACGTCCACATCTCGCGCCTGCGTTCCAAGATCGACAAGGGCTTCACGCCACCGCTCCTCCACACAATCCGCGGCGCCGGGTACATGATCCGTGACGGCGCTCGGTAAACTTCTGCGGACGACGGCGTTCCGGCTGACGCTCGTCTATCTCGTGCTGTTCGCGCTCTATGCGGCGCTGCTGCTGATCTTCTTCGCGCTCAATGCGCGCCGCCTGATCACCGAGCAGATCACCACGACGGTCACGACCGAGGTCGCCGGCCTCGCCGAGCAGTACGAGCGCGGCGGCATCGGGCGGCTGGTCGCCATCGTCGAGATCCGCTCGCGGCGCCCGGGCTCGAGCCTCTATCTGGTCGCGACCCCGTTCGGCCAGGGGCTCGCCGGCAACGTTGCCTCCCTCGACACCGCGATCCTGAGCCAGGCCGGCTGGGTCGAAACCGCGTATCGCCGGCTCGATGCGCCGGAGGGCAGCGAGCATCACGCGCTGGTCCTGGTGTCGGAGCTGCCCGGCGGCTTTCACCTCCTGGTCGGGCGCGACATCGAGGAGCGCCAGCGCATCTATGACATCATCAGCACGGCGGGGCGCTGGTCGATCGCGGCCGTGGTGGTGCTCGGGCTTGGCGGCGGCTTCTTCGTCAGCCGGCGGATCCTGCGACGCGTCGACGCGATCACCGAGAAGTCGGAAACCATCATGGCGGGCGACCTGACGGGACGCTTGCCGGTCGCCGGTACCGGCGACGAGATCGACCGCCTCGCGCTCAACGTCAACGCGATGCTCGAGCGCATCGAATCGCTGATGCACGGCTTCAAGGAGGTCTCCGACAATGTCGCCCATGACCTCAAGACGCCGTTAACGCGGCTGCGCAACCGCTGCGAGGAAGCCTTGCGCAGCGCTAGCAGCGAGACCGATTACCGCGCGGCCCTCAACAGCACCATCGAGGAATCCGAAGGCCTGATCCGCACGTTCGATGCGCTGCTGATGATCGCGCGCGCCGAGTCGGGCGAGATCGGGCGCGGGATGACGCAGCTCGACGCCGCCGAGATCGTCCGGGGCATTGGCGAGCTGTACGAGCCGGTGGCCGAAGAGAAGGGATTGCGCCTCACGGTCGAGGCGCCCGGCCAGGTGCCGATGCGCGGCCACCGCGAGCTGATCAGCCAGGCGCTGGCCAACCTCGTCGACAATGCGATCAAGTACGCGGCGCCGGCCGCGACAGCCCCGGCGGGCGCCGACGTCGCGGAGTCCGCCATCACCGTCACGGCCGCCAACGAGGGCGATCGCGTCGCGCTGGTCGTCGCCGACCGCGGGCCCGGTATCCCCGAGGCAGACCGCGCGCACGCGGTCGAGCGCTTCGTGCGGCTGGAGCAGAGCCGCTCCGAGCCCGGTTCGGGACTCGGCCTGAGCCTCGCGGCCGCTGTCGCGCATCTGCACAACGGCACCCTCCGGCTCGAGGACAATGCGCCCGGCTTGCGCGTGAGCATCGTGTTGCCGCGCGCGGGGCCTTAGCGCATATTCCGTGAAGTGATGGCGAAGGGGCACAATCCAGCGGCGGACGCGCTCGCGCACCGCCTCGTACGCGCGCCGCATTTGGTCGATCCGGACGGTGCGCGAACGCGCGTCGCGGCCATGCTCGCGACCGAGGAGGGGGCGACGCTCGTCCCGCTGCTCGAGGGCGTTCAGCCCGCGCGCGCGCTGGTCGAGGCCGTCGCCGACGGGTCGCCCTATCTGTGGGATCTGATCGAGCGGTCGCCGGCGCGCCTCGGTGCGCTGCTCGCGGCCGATCCCGATGCGCGCTTGCGCGAGCTTCTCGACGCGACGATCCGCGCGATGGCGGCCGCGACGCAGGACGACGAGGCGATGCGGCTGCTGCGGCGGATGAAGTCGGAAGCCGCACTTCTGATCGCACTTGCCGACATTGGCGGCGCCTGGGAAGTCATGCGCGTCACCCAGGCGCTGACCGAGGTCGCCGACACCGCGGTCGGCGCGACGGTCGACTATCTGCTCGCCGCCGTCGCGCGCGCTGGCAGGATCACGCCCTCCGATCCGGCGCATCCCGGCGCAGGATCGGGTTACGTGGTGGTGGCGATGGGGAAGATGGGCGCTCACGAGCTCAACTATTCGAGCGATATCGACCTGATCGTGCTGTACGACCCGGCCGCCCCGGCGCTGCCGCCCGGGATCGAGCCGGGGGCGCTCTATATCCGCCTCACCCGCGATCTGATCCGCCTGCTCCAGCAGCGCTCCGTCGACGGCTACGTCTTTCGCGTCGATGTCCGGCTGCGTCCCGATCCGGCCTCGACCCAGATCGCGATCTCGCTGCCGGCTGCGCTCGACTACTACGAGCGCGCCGGCCAGAACTGGGAGCGCGCCGCCATGATCAAGGCGCGTCCGTGTGCCGGCGACCTTGCGGCGGGTGCCGCGGCGCTTCAGGCGCTCGCGCCGTTCATCTGGCGCAAGTATCTCGACTATGCGGCGGTTGCCGACGTGCACGCGATGAAAAGCCAGATCAACGCCTATCGCGGGCACGGCGCCATCGCGGTCGAAGGCCACAACGTCAAGCTCGGCCGCGGCGGGATTCGCGAGATCGAGTTCTTCGTGCAGACCCAGCAGCTGATCGCCGGCGGCCGCCGCCCCGACCTGCGCGGACGCGAAACGCTGGCGACGCTGCGTGCGCTCTCGACGGGCGGGTTCATCGACGAGGAGGCGCGCGCGACGCTCGATGCCGCCTACCGGTTCCTGCGCGAGGTCGAGCACCGGTTGCAGATGGTCGCTGACGAGCAGATCCACACGCTGCCCTCCGATCGCGCGGACGTCGAGCGGTTCGCGCGCTTTCTCGGTTACGACGGCCGCGACGCATTCGCGGACGCATTGGTCGCCCACCTGACGGCGGTGCAGAGCCACTACGCCCGGCTGTTCGAGCATGCGTCCGCCCGGGACGCCGAGCGCCGCGCCCTTGCGTTTCCGCCCGACGCGGACGCCCGCGAGACGCTCGACCGGCTCGCCATCATGGGTTTCCGTCGGCCCGTCGAGGCGTCTGCCGCGGTGCGGCGCTGGCGTGCCGGCGTGCCCCGCGCGCTGCACGGCGAGGTCGCGCGCGGCGTGGTCGCCGAGCTCGCGCCGCTGCTGATCGATCAGTTCGCGCATTCGGACAACCCCGACGCGGCGCTGGCCGCCTTCGACCGTTTCCTCGGCAATCTGCACGGCGGTGCCCGCCTGCTCCTGCTGCTGCGCGAGAACCTGGATTTGATGCCGCTGGTCGCGCTGCTGCTCGGTACCGCGCCGCGGCTCGCCGACACGCTGGCAATCAATCCGCAGGTGATCGACGCGCTGCTCGATCCGCATTTCTTCGGCGCACATCCCGACGCCGCGAAGCTCGCCTCGCGGTTCGAGGCCGCGATGGGTGAGGCGGCGTCCTACGAGGACTTCCTCGACCGCGTGCGCCTCTTTGGCCAGGAGCAGATGTTCCTGATCGGCACCCGCGTCCTTTCCGGCACCCTATCGGCGCGCGAGGCGGGCGAGGCCTTCGCCAGCCTCGCCGACGTGGTGGTCCGCGCCTTGCACGGTGCGGTCGCGGCGCAGTTCGCGGCGGCTTATGGAAGGCTCGCCGGCCAGGCGAGCGCGGTGCTCGCACTCGGCAAGCTCGGCGGGCGCGAGATGACGGCGTCGTCCGATCTCGATCTGATCCTGGTCTACGAGTTCGATCCGGCGCATCCGGAATCGGACGGCGAGCGTCGGCTCTATGGCGGGCAGTATTTCGCCCGCCTGACGCAACGGCTGGTGAGCGCGATGACGGCGCCGACCACCTACGGCCGGCTGTACGACGTCGACATGCGCCTGCGTCCGTCCGGCCGCTCGGGGCCGGTTGCGACCTCGTTCGAGTCCTTTGCCAGCTACCAGCGCGACGAGGCCTGGACCTGGGAGCACATGGCGCTGACGCGCGCGCGCGTGGTCTCGGCCGAGGGCGACCTCGGGCCGCGGGTGAACGCAGTGATCCGCGACGTGCTGCGGCTGCGGCGCGACGCTGCGAGCGTCGCGGCCGACGTCGCCGAGATGCGGCGCGCGATCGCCGCCGAGAAGCCGGAGCATGAGCGCTGGGACCTCAAATACGCGGCCGGCGGACTGGTCGACCTCGAGTTCATCGCCCAGTATCTGCAGCTCGCCCATGCGGCCGACCAGCCGGGTCTTCTCGATACCTCGACGGCGCGCGTGTTCGACGCCGCCGCGCGTCTCGGCGTGCTCAGTGTCGAGGACGCGGAGGTGCTCCGTCCGGCGACGCGGCTCTATCACGATCTCACGCAGGTCCTGCGCCTCTGCCTTCCGGGCGCGTTCGATGCGAAGACCGCGGGGGCAAGCCTGCTCGGCCTGCTCGCGCGCGCCGCCGACGTGCCGGATTTCGCGACCCTCGAGGCGCATCTCGCCGAGACGCAGGCGAGGGTGCGGCGCTGCTTCGAGCGCATCGTCGGCGAAGTTTAGGGCGCGCCTCCGCCGGTCAGGCGGCCGATCGTGTCTCCGGCGGGCTGAGCTCGCGGACGTTGCGCTCGATGATTTTCGCGTTTTTGCTGAGCTCTTCCTCGGAGCGCATCATCATCTGCGAAACGCGGGCGCAGCAGCGGGACAGGAACTCCATGTTGAGCAGGTCCAGCGCTTCGAATGCGAGCTGGTATCTTTTCAGCCGCGGTCCCACCAGGCCCTGGTCCGACACTCGCTTGCCGTCGATCGAAAGTCCCAGGCCGTCATACAGGCTCTCCTTGAGCAGCGGCCAGTAGCCCACGAGCTTGCCGATCCGCGCGGCCTCGCGCGGCTCGAGCGCGGCCTTGAGGTCCTGCAGCGTGATGTTCCCGCGGGTGTCCGATTCCGTCTCCAAATTCTCGATGATGATCGGAATATCTTGGATGCGGACGCGTCGTTCCGCCTCGGTGAATTCGCCGGAGTCGTCAGCGAACTGCTGAATGAAATCATAGCGGAAGCGGTAACCCATCCGGATGCTGGTCAGGATGGCGAGCTGCTGTTGCGTGAGACCGAGCGCCGGCCCGCCGACATCTTCGAGGACGAGAAATTCGCAGCAATACAGGCCGTCACCCTGGGTACGCGCGTTGTAAAGCAGGAAGCGGCAGCGCATTGCGCCGCCGCGCGCGATCAGCATGGTCTGCGGCGCGTGGACCTTGCTTGCGCGGGCCGCCATGATGATCTTTTTCGTTTCGTGCACCCACTTGTGGAAGAACATCCGTTCCTGGGGCGAGCGGTCGGTACCAGCCGTCGCGACGATCTCGCTCCATGCGACCTCCTCCCTGCCGATCCCGAACAGCTGGGCCAGCAGCACCTGGTCGCCCTTGAGCACGGCGCTGGCCGGGAGCTCCGGGTGAGTGTCGAAATCGGCCTCGTTGGCAATGAAGTACACCCGTGGAAAGCTGCGAAATTCTTCGAGTTTGCGGAAAAGGCCCTTGGCTGCTTGGTTGATGTTCTCGCGCAGCTTCACGGGATCGTAGTCGACCTTGTTTCGATCGTAGATGTCGATCAGAGCATTGATGAGTTGCTTCTTGTCGGTCACCATCTGCAGATCGTTCAAGGGCCCCGGCGCCGCAACCTCGGGGCGTGCGATGCAATAGATGGGGCGCGGCTTTTTGTCGGCATCGATGCCGGCGAAGTAACCGGCTTCGTAAAAACACCAGGACCAGTCCTCATAGGCGGCGCCATAGACGAGAAACAGGCTTTCGGCGTCCTGCAAATGCGACTTGATCGCCCCTCGCCATTCCTCGGCGCCGGGCAGCTCTTCCGAGATGACGACTTTGATCTCCCCCTGCGATGTCGTCTCGATTGCGCGTTTGAGTTCGCGGACTAGGCTTCCGTATTCCGCCCGGTGGCTGACGAAGATGGTCCCTGGCTTCATTGTCCGACTCCCCGCCCACAACCCTGTTTGTCGTATGCGCCAGACGACGGGACAGACATCATCCTTCTCGGCGCCGTAACGGGTATTATTCTGGGCAGTCTATCGATACCGCCCCGAACCGGGTGTGACGCGCCTCACAGGCGGCGCGGCGTCGCGGTGCGGGGAGGGGAGGGGCCTTGCGAGCGCATGATCCTGAACATGCCGGTCCCGGACCTGATCCGGGGTCGGCAGACTTTTCGACAAAGATCATTCAGATTCTACCGCGCCGCCTCGGTGCGCCGGAAATAGTCCTGCGTGGTCTCCCATGCGACCGTCTGCAGGAAGTGCGCGGTGTCGGGGTCGAGCCCGGCCGCGTAACTGAGGCCCTCGGGCGATTTCTTGAACAGCGCCGCATAGACCGTGCAGGCCGCGAGATACGTGCCGGCCGGGCTCGGATGGCGCCGGTCGGCGGCGTGGAGGACGAGGCCGGGCCGCTGCTTGAGCGCGCGCGCGAAGGCGAGCCCGGCCGGGATGACGAAGGCATCATTGTCGTTGCCCGCCTTCGTGTAGGCCTCCGCCAGTTGATCCGTCATCTCCGGCCTGTCCGCATAGGCCCATGACATGAAGAAGGCCGGCTTGGCGCCGTGCCGGCGCACGGTGTCGCTGTGCTTCCGGCTGTATTCAAAGAAGACCGACTGCAGCTGCGGATGGATCGGACACTGGCTGCAGTCCATCATGATGGCGAGGTCGAACAGCCGGTCGATCTTGTTGAACACGATGTTGTTGTTCTCGTCGAACGAGTAGCGGCCGATGCCGTCGGGGCGGAAGTAGGACTCCACGTCGTGCCAGTCCGCGCCCGAGCCGCTGATCGTCACCGAGGTGGCGCGGAATTTGTAGCCCGGGTCGGCCGCGCGCAGCAGCTGCCCGACGTGATTGTGCAGGCTGTTGTTGTAGTAGAAGAAGCTGTTGCCGATGTAGATCGCCGAGGCGGGCCGCGCGACCCCCGAGTCGGTGAGCTTCGGCGCGGTCTGCGCGGCGAGCGGGCTTGCGCCGAGAAGCGCGATCAGGGCGGCGGCGAGCGACAGGCGGATGCGGAGCGGCATGACGGGCGTCCTCCTTGGCCGGCGCCCGAACGCGAATGCGGACGAGGCGCGCTCGGCGCGGGTTTCACGCTGCGACGATCTTGCTATCCTGGCAAATCTCGCGGCCTGGTCAAAGGATCTTCATGCCCGCCATCCTTCGCCTCTTTGAGGACACGCTCTCCGCCGACGGCGCGCTCGAGGCGCCGCTGCCCGCCATGCCGCGCATGGTCTTCGTCGTGCACGGGGGCGCGACCGTCGCGGGCCGCGCGCTCGGCGACGACGAGGCCTGGTTCGGCGAAGGCGCGCTCTCGTTCGCGCCCGGCACGGCGGGCGTGACCTGCTGGCGCTTCGAGCTCGCGCCGGCATCGGCGGCGGACGGCAGCGCACGCGGCCGCGGCGTCGCCTCGCGGGAGAAGCTCGCGATCCGGCTCGACCGGCTGCCGGGCGGCGATCTCCTCATGCGCGGCGACAGCGTGGCATTTCCGCCCGGCGGCTGCGCCTATCTGCACACGCACCAGGGGCCGGGCATCCGCTGCCTGATCGAGGGCGGCATCCGCATCGACACCCACGGCCGGTCGACCTCCTACGGGCCGGGCGGCGCCTGGTTCGAGTCGGGGCCCGAGCCGGTTTTCGCGCAGGCCGCCGGCCGCGCCACCCGCTTCATCCGGGTGATGGTCCTGCCGCGCGCGCTCATCGGCAAGAGCTCGATCGCCTATGTCAATGACGACGACAAGGCGCGGCCGAAATCGCAGCAGTACAAGGTGTATGTCGATGCGCCGATCGCGCCGGAGACGGCCTGAGCCGGCGGCGAGTCAGATGTATAGACATGTATAGTGAGACAGGGGTGGTCGCGAGGAAACCAGATGGGCAAAGCCGCCAGATCCAATCGAGCGTCATCCGCCAAGTCCGAGACCAAGGCTGAGACGAAGTCCGAGACCAAAGCCGAGGCCAAGGCGGGTGGGACCAAGGCAGCCCCAAAGCGGGAGGCGAACCGACCCACGCGGACGGAAGCCGAAGACGCCGTGCGCACCCTCATCCGCTGGGTCGGCGACGATCCGCAGCGCGAGGGCCTCTTGGGGACGCCGGGCCGCGTGGCGCGCGCCTTCGAGGAGTGGTTCGCGGGCTATCACGAGGATCCGCGCGAGTATCTCAAGCGCACCTTCGAGGAGGTCGCGGGCTATGACGAGATCGTGCTCCTGCGCGACGTCCGCTTCGTATCGCATTGCGAGCACCACATGGCGCCGATCATCGGTCGTGCGCACATCGCCTATCTGCCGCGCAATCGCGTCGTCGGCATCTCCAAGCTGATCCGCCTGGTCGACGCCTATGCGAAGCGCCTGCAGGTGCAGGAGAAGCTCACGGCCGAGATCGCCTCCTGCCTCGACAGCGTGCTGCGGCCGCACGGCGTCGCCGTCGTGGTCGAAGCGACGCACGAATGCATGACCACGCGCGGCGTGCGCCGGCCCGACGTCACCATGGTCACGAGCCGCATGCTCGGCGTGTTTCGCGATCAGCCGCAGACCCGCGCCGAGTTCCTCTCGGCGATCGACTTGCGCTCGGCAGTGCGCGCCAAGAACGGGGCGTGAGGCTGCGCCAGAGCACATCTCATTGATTCTCGAGCATGATCTTTTCCGAAGACCGGTATCCACTTTTCGGGATCATGAGAGCACGAGGCGATCCTACCTAATCGCATCATGCGCTACGCGGCGTGGCGCGCATCGTCCTGCTGCGTCGCATGGGGCAGGCGCACCACCACGAGCGTGCCGACGCCCTGCGCCGAGCGGATGCGCATCAGGCCGCCATGCAGCTCGACCAGCGATTTCGCGATCGCGAGGCCGAGCCCCGAGCCCTGGTGGCTCTTGGTAAGCTGGCTTTCGACCTGCTCGAACGGCCGACCGAGCTTCTTGAGCGCGGACGGCGGGATGCCGATGCCGCTGTCGACGATCGCGATCACGACCGACTGGCCGCGAATCCTGCCACGCACGTTGACGCGGCCGCCGTCGGGCGTGAATTTCACGGCGTTCGACAGAAGGTTGAGGATGATCTGCTTGCAGGCGCGGCGATCGGCGCCGAACTCGATGTCGGGGTCGACGTTGAGCGCGAGCGCGAGGCCCTTGTCCGCCGCCCGGCGCGAGACGACGCGCAGCGAGTCGGCGAGGATCTGGTCGAGCTGCAGCCGCTCGCGGTCGAGCTGCAGGCGGCCGGCCTCGATCTTCGACATATCGAGCACGTCGTTGATCACCTCGAGCAGATACTGGCCGCTCGAATGGATGTCGCGGCAGTATTCGGCATAGCGGTCGGCGCCGAGCGGACCGAACATGCCGGAGCCCATGATCTCCGAGAACCCGATGATGGCATTGAGCGGCGTGCGCAGCTCGTGGCTCATATTGGCGAGGAATTTCGATTTCGCCTGGTTGGCATCCTCGGCGCGCGTCTTCTCCTCCGAATACTTCTCCGCCAGCTCGGACAGCTGCTGCGCCTGGCTCTCCAGTGCCTGCTGCGAGGCGCGCAGGTCGGCGACCGTCGCCATCAGGCGGCGCTCGCTGTCGACCAGCTTCTGCTCGTGCAGCTTGATGGTCGTGATGTCGGTCCCCACCGACACATAGCCGCCGTCCTTGGTGCGGCGCTCGCTGATGTGCAGCCAGCGGCCATCGTCGAGCTGCGCCTCGAAGGTGCGGGCGCCCGGCGCCAGCAGGCCGTCCTCGCCGCCGTCGCGGTCGCCGACGGTGCGCACGACCGGCTTGCGGCTGGCCGAGACCACGGCGTCGTAGGAGGTGCCTGCGCTGATGGCCTCGTCGGGAAGATCGTGCAGATCCTGGAAGTTGGAGTTGCAAAGGACCAGCCGGTTGTCGGCGTCCCACAGCACGAACGCCTCCGGGATCGTCTCGATCGCGTCGCGCAGGCGCAGGTCCGCGGCGATCGTCTTCTCCATCAGGTCCTTCTGCTCGGTGATGTCGACCGCGATGCCGATCAGGTGAGGATCGACGCCGTCGCGCTGGCGGATGACCTCGCAGCGCACGCGCAGCCACACCCAGTCGCCGCGGGCGTGACGCATGCGGAAGGCGCGGTCGATCGACTTGGTCTTGCCGTCGGCGAGCTGGGTCGCGAGCTCGTAGAGGCCGATGTCGCCCGGATGCACCAGCGCGCCGACCTCGCCGAAGGGCATGAGATCGTCGCGCGGCTCGAGCCCCAGGATGGCGAACATCGAATGGGACCAGAAGATGCGCCCGCGGCCGAGGTCCCAGTCCCACAGGCCGCAGCGCCCGCGATTGAGCGCCGTGTCGATGCGCCCGCGCACGGTGTCGTAGATCGTGTCCGCCTCGCGCGCGCGGGTGGCCTGCCAATGGAATGCAAAGCCGAGGATCAGGACCACGAACCCGGTGGTCGCCGACAGCGTGATGGTGAGCGCGGTATCGGAGCGCCACGGCGCGAGCGCCGCGTCGCGCTCCTGGATCACCGCGAGCTGGCCGAGCGGCGCCGCAAGGCCGCGCACGGTCGCAAACGCATCGACGTCGTTCGCGAGCGGGGTCTCGAGCACGCCGGCGCCGGCGCCGAAGGTGGTGAGCGGCTGCGCGGGACCGAGAATCTCGAGAAGCGGCCGGCCGATGTGGCGGCGGGGCGCGGCCGCCACGATGACGCCGTCGATGTCGCTGATCAGGATTTCGCGGCCGCCAAGGGTCGCATGGGGCGGCAGCGCCTGGTCGAGCAGCTCCTGCGCGCGCCGGATGGCGTCGTTGTTGGCGGCGGCCACCGCGTGGTTGAGACGCGTGCCGATGAGATCGCCGGTCTGGCCGATGTCGGTCGCGATCGCGGCGATCGCCTGCCGCCGATGATCATGCACCTGCACGCCGGCGCCGAACGCCATGGTGGCGAGGAAGGCGATGATAAGGACCGGCACGGCACGCCGGAGCGCGGGTTCGGCGACCAGGAGCCGTCGATATGCGGGCCGGGCGATCGATTGCGCTAGGCCCTTGATCGAATCCGAACTCGGTGACGCGCTCGCCAGAGCGGGCGCCATGCCAAGCCTCCCCTCGGGATTGTTCCCACCATCCGCGTCCGGTCAGGATGTGCCGCATCGCCTCCCGAATCATATCCATTGGAATCGATTGGCGAATCTTTGTCGAGAGTCCCCGAATCGATTTTTTAAAAAATTGTTACACGCGACGAAAATACGCGAAAATAGCGTTGTGACGCGGGTTTCTGCGCTGTCGGCGCACGCGCCCCGACGCCATCCACAGCGCAACGGCGAGGTCTTGACAGCGGCGACGGCCGCCGCCTCACGCCGGCGCGAGCGAGCGCTCGACGATGTCGCGCACGTCGGTCGACAGCGAGGCGGTGGCCGCGACGCGCCCGAGCTCCGCCTCGGCCTTGCCGCGCCGTCCGGGCTCGAGCGCGCGCCAGCTCCTGAAGGCGGTCATCAGGCGCGAGGCGACCTGCGGGTTTTTTCCGTCGAGCGCGAGCACCGTGTCGGCGACCAGCGCATATCCGGCGCCGTCGGCGCGGTTGAACTGGGTCTGGTTGGTGTGCGCGAAGGCGCCGATCAGCGAGCGCACCCGGTTGGGGTTGGCGAGCGAGAAGGCGGGATGACGGCTGAGCTCCTGCACGCGGTCCAAGGTCGACGCCTCCGGGATCGCGGCCTGGAGCGAGAACCACTTGTCGATCACCAGCGGATCGCCCTGGAAGCGCCGGTAGAAATCGTCGATCGCGGCCTGACGCTCGCGCACCGGATGAAGCGACAGGGTCGCGATCGCCGCCATGCGGTCGGTCATGTTGTCGGCGGTCTGGTGCTGCCGTGCCGCGAGCGCGATCGCGGCCGCGCTGCCCGAGGCAGCGAGCAGGTCGAGCGCGACGTTCCTGAGGCTGCGGCGCCCGGCACTCGCCGCATCCGGGCTGTAGGGCCCGCTCTCGGACAGCCGGCGATAGACGCCCCGCAGCGCCGGCGCGAGCGCGTCGCCGATGGCGGCGCGCAGCGCGGCCCGCGCCGCGAAGATCGCGTCGGGATCGACGTCGCGGCCGAGCTCGCGCGCGATATCTGCTTCCGACGGCACCGTGAGCGCCTGCGCCACGAAGGCGGGCTCGAGCGCGGGGTCGGCCAGGATCGCGCCGAACGCCGCGATCAGCCCCGCGTCCGTGCGCGTCGCGGCGCCGGCGCGCAGCGCCTTGACGTTGTCGGTGAGCAGCGTCGAGCCAAGCGTCTGCAGTGCCTGCCAGCGGTTGAACGGATCGCCGTCATGGGCGGCGAGGAAGCGCAGGTCGTCGGGTGTGAGATTGGCGGTGAGCTTGATCGGCGCCGAGAACGCGCGATTGAGCGAGGCGACCGGGCGCGCCGCCACGTCGGCGAACACGAAGGTTTCGGCCGGCCGGGTGAGAACGAGCACGCCGCGCTCGACCGGGCCGCCGTCGGCGAGCGTGAGCGGCAGGTCGCGCCCGTCGGCTCCGACTAGGCCGAGTGCGAGCGGGATCACGAGCGGCTCCTTGACGGGCTGCCCCGGCGTCGGGCGCAGCGTCTGGGTGATCTCGAGCGTGCAGGTCCGGGCGGTGGCGTCGTGCGCGAGCGTCACCGCGACCTCGGGCGTGCCTGCCTGGCGGTACCAGGGCATGAACTGGCCGAGATTGCGACCGCTCGCGTCCGCGAAACAGGCGATGAACTCCTCGACGGTCGCCGCATGGCCGTCGTGGCGCGCGAAGTAGAGGTCCATGCCCTTGCGAAAATCTTCCGGGCCGAGCAGCGTCTTGATCATGCGCACGATCTCGGCGCCCTTCTCGTAGACGGTGGCGGTGTAGAAATTGTTGATCTCGCGATAGACTTCCGGCCGCACCGGATGCGCCAGCGGTCCCGCATCCTCGACGAACTGGTGCGCGCGCAGCAGTCGCACGTCGGAAATGCGCTTGACCGGGCGCGAGCGCTGGTCGGCGGTGTATTCCTGGTCCCGGAAGACCGTGAGGCCCTCCTTGAGGCAGAGCTGGAACCAGTCGCGGCAGGTGATGCGGTTGCCGGTCCAGTTGTGGAAATATTCGTGCGCGATGATGGCGTCGATGCTCGCATAGTCGATGTCGGTTGCGGTCTCGGGCGTCGCCAGCACGTATTTGTCGTTGAAGATGTTGAGGCCCTTGTTCTCCATCGCCCCCATGTTGAAGGCGGAGACCGCCACGATCATGAAGATGTCGAGATCGTATTCGCGACCGAACGCCTGCTCGTCCCAGCGCATGGCGCGTTTGAGCGCCTCCATGGCGAAGCCGGCGCGGCTCTCCTTGCCGGGCTCGACATAGACGCGCAGCGCGACCGTGCGCCCCGACATGGTGACGAACGTGTCCTCCACATGACCGAGCAAGCCGCCGACCAGCGCGAACAGATAGGACGGCTTGGGAAACGGGTCGTGCCACACCGCGAAATGGCGGGTCGTGCCGGCGATGTCGCCGGAAGAGACGAGGTTGCCGTTGGCGAGCAGGACCGGAGCTTCCGATTTTTCCGCCTCGATGCGCGTGGTGTAGACCGCCATCACGTCGGGACGGTCCGGGAAATAGGTGATGCGGCGAAAGCCTTCCGCCTCGCACTGGGTGCAATAGGTCGCGCCGGCGCGGTAGAGGCCCGAGAGCTGGGTGTTGGCGGTCGGATCGACCAGGGTTTCGATCTCGAGCGCGAACGGGCGCTGCGGCGGCTGCGCGATGGTCAAGAGGTCGGGGGTCGCGGTGAACGCATCGGCCGGCAGCGGTGCGCCGTCGAGCGCGATCGATTGCAGCGCGAGTCCGTCGCCATCGAGCGTGAGCGGCGCCGCGGCGGGCACGGCCGGATTGGGCTTGAGCGTGAGCTTGGCCCGCACGCGTGCGGCGGTCGCGTGCAGCACGACGTCGAGCTCGACCGTCTCGACCAGCCAGTTCGGCGGCTGATAGTTGGCGAGGCGAACGGGCTGGTCCTGGTCGGTGCGCATCGGGTTCCATTGTGTCGGAGGGAGACCCAGTGGTCTAAGCCGTTTCGCGGCGAAACGCCACGGCTTGTCGGGCGCGGCCCGCACGCCGCATACTCCGCGGATGCCGCGCAGTCCTGAGCGACAGCCGTCCGTCATGCGCGCCATGGTGCTGGAGCAGCCCGGCACGGCGCTGGTCATGCGCGAGCGGCCGGTCGCGGCCCCGGGCCGCGGCGAGATCCTGATCGAGATCGCGGCCTGCGGCGTGTGCCGCACCGACCTGCACGTGGTCGACGGCGAGCTGCCCGATCCCAGGCTGCCCATCGTGCCCGGTCACGAGATCGTCGGCCGCGTCGCAGCGATCGGCGAGGGCGTCGCCGGATTCGCGCCCGGCGCGCGCGTCGGCGTGCCGTGGCTCGGCGCCACTTGCGGCGTCTGTCCGTACTGCCGCGACGGACGCGAGAACCTGTGCGACAATCCGGTGTTCACCGGCTACACGCGCGACGGCGGCTTTGCGACCCACACGATCGCCGACGCGCGCTACTGCTTTCCGCTGCCCGCGGCTGGCGATGCGGCGGCGCTCGCGCCGCTGCTGTGCGCCGGGCTGATCGGCTGGCGCAGCTTTCGCATGGCGGGCGAGGGCGGGGCGCTCGGCCTCTATGGGTTCGGCGCCGCCGCGCATATTCTGTGTCAGGTCGCGGCCCAACAGGGCCGGCGCGTCTACGCGTTCACGCGCGGCGGAGACGACGCCGCGCAGGGCTTCGCCCGCTCGCTCGGGGCCGCGTGGGCCGGAGGGTCGGACGAGACGCCGCCCGAGCCGCTCGACGCCGCGATCATCTTCGCGCCGGTTGGCGCGCTGGTGCCCGCGGCGTTGCGTGCGGTGAAAAAGGGCGGACGCGTGGTGTGCGGCGGCATCCACATGTCCGACATCCCGAGCTTCCCTTACCGCATCCTCTGGGAGGAGCGGCAGGTCGTGTCCGTCGCGAACCTCACGCGCGCCGACGCGCACGAGTTCCTCGACGTCGCGCCGAAGGCGGGTGTGAAGACGCAGGTGGTACGCTATCCGCTCGCCGACGCGAACACGGCGCTCGATGATTTGCGCGGCGGCCGCCTGCAGGGCGCGGCGGTGCTGATCCCGTGACAGGGCATCATTGAAAGGTCAGCATTTTTCCGGTTGGCTTTGTTCTGCCGTAACTGCCCAGGTTGCCTTTAGATTTGAGTAGACGACGGGGGTGGTTTCCGATTCAAGGATTCGATGAGTCGGGATTCGCAGGCCGAGCCGTCGAGGGAAGAGCTTGTTGCGCT
>Ga0126384_10000030_pt1 | contig 47598 bp, 47 predicted proteins | sample PanSoiMetPlot_36_FD_92543 | JGI IMG/M metagenome (GOLD analysis project Ga0126384, IMG submission 92543) | Tropical forest soil microbial communities from Panama - MetaG Plot_36 | ecosystem: Environmental > Terrestrial > Soil > Tropical forest > Bulk soil | place: Panama | collected 2016-02-17 | reverse complement strand
GAAGCTCTCCACCGCCACCCGAGAGACGCAGCCAAGCGTATTCGTCTGGGGCGCGACGCCAGAGTGGGTCCAGACCAACGGCTGGGCAATTGCGGCCGGTCGATCCTTTAGCGATCCCGAGCAACTCGACGGGCGCCGCGTCGTGGTGCTCGGGCTGGACGTCGCCGACCGGCTCTTCCCGGACATGGACCCGCTCGGTCAGACGCTGCGCATCAGGGGTCGCTCCTTCACCGTGATCGGCCTGCTGCAGCGGCGCGGGAGCATGCTCGGCCTGGCAAGCCAGGATAATCGGGTGGTTATTCCGCTGAGCGCCTTCCAGGCGATCTTCGGCAGAAATCGGTCCGTCAACATCAGCGTTCAGGCCAAGGATGCAGGGCTGGTTGCCAAGGCGCAGGACGAAGTGGTGAATCTTTTGCGCCGCCGGCGCAACGTATCGCCCAATGAAGAAAGTAACTTTGAAATCTTCACCAATGATTCTGTAACCAAGAGCTTCAACAGCCTTTCGCAAGTGATCACCGCCGCGAGCTTCGGTGTATGCATCCTCTCGCTGATTGTGGGTGGCATCGGGATCTTGAACATCATGCTGGTTTCGGTCACCGAGCGGACTCGCGAGATCGGGATCCGAAAAGCGCTCGGAGCCAAGCGCCGCCGCATCCTTGGCCAGTTCGCAACCGAGGCGGTGGCGCTGTCGCTGGTGGGCGGAGTGATTGGAATTGTGATCGGTTTTTCTTTGGCTTTCCTCGGGCGTTGGATGCTCGACTTTCCGACGGTTGTCCCGGCCTGGGCAGTGGGTGTGTCTCTGTTGATGAGCTCGGGCGTAGGTCTGGTATTCGGGATCTACCCTGCCGCGCGGGCGGCTCGCCTGGATCCGGTTGAGGCGATGCGGGCAGAGTAGATTTCAAAACAAATGATTCCCGGCGTTGCCTGAAGCGCCGTCGTGCAGGTTGACGACCGGTTAGCGTGCAAAGCCACAAGTGCCTACATTCGACAATGCCAGACTACACCGCTGAAAGGTAAAGTGGCGCACGCTGGGCTGATTTTGACACCGGGCAAACTGGATAAAGGTACGGATTTCTCATAACAATTGACGGTCAAAGGAGCGGACAAATGAATCGGTATCTGGGAGTTTTCGTCGCCTTGATCGCATTCACGACCGCGGTGGTGATCGGTACCTCCCGGTACAAAACCAAATCATTCGAAGCAGAACGGGACCTCAATCTCGTTCGAATACAAAAGGATTATCTCGAGCGGGTGGGATGGATCCGGTCTATTCCCGATGAGCGGGCATACAAGGAGGAAGTCAATACCTTCCTGCGGTGGTATTTCCGCGAGCTCAATGATCACATGTCGCGTTTTCGTGGCAATCGGAAATTCGATGATTATCTGACCGATTTGTCGAAGCGCGTCGACAATCAAAAGGAATACGCTGAAAAGAGGTCATATTTTGATTACACGAAGCGATTCTTCGACGAGCTGCGGACCGGCGCGTATTCACCCGCGTTCTCTGCCGCCGACAAGGGAATGCGCCTGGACATCACCACCGCTTCTGTTCAAACCGAGCAAAACAAGTCACAGGTGAAACTGGGAATCGCCCTCTGGGGCGCACAGCGCGAGCTTCGCGACGAAAGCACGACTGCCAAAGGAATCACCGCGGTGATCAAGAAACGGATGGTCACCAGCGCTTCCTTCAGCGTCACCTGGAAGCTTTACGACGACAAAGGCAAATTGATCGGCGAGATGACCGCGCAGGGCGATCCAATGATGAAGGTCGAGTATCCCGAAAAATACATTCCGGAATTTCCGCCCCAGATGGTGCTTGGCTATTATGCGATGGATCTGATTCCGGCAGACGTGTCGAAGGTAGAGATGCTTTTCAACGTCGCATCGCGCGCGGCGACCGGCGGAGAAGCGGTGGCGAATTTTGTTTGGAAGATCGACGCCCCGGCGGATTGGAAACTCAAGCCCGGAGAAAAGTGGGAAGGGGCGGAAGAATCGGTTCGGCCTGCAGAGGAAATCGATCCTGCAGCGGCCGCCAAGGCTTCGGTGAGCTCGCGAAAGTAGCACCCCTTTTCGAGTCGCAGCGGGTTGGCTTAACAGCCTTATTCCCGGGAGATGATCGCGAAGTGCGAAGCGAGTTGATAAGCGCTCAGCGTTCCATCTTCGTCCAACAAGTACAGATTGAGCTTTGAGTCAGCTTTGAGATCGCACAGACCGATGCCGGCGCGGACCTCCGCGAGTAATTCTCCCGAGTGAACATCCACCGCTCGGACCATGTCGCCCGGGATGATTGCTACCCCTCTTGCGAGCAGAGGTGAGCACCGCCACAGCAATTCGCTTTGCAGGGCCCCCAGTCGCCATTCGATTTGCCCGTCACTGGCGAATGACACCGCGCCGCCTCGGGGAGAACATGCGATGACGCGCTGACTCGGCGCGACCAGCGTAAACGGCCCTTCGCCAAGGTGAAGGCGCCGTTCCCAGATCAACTGGCCCTTTTGCCCCAAGCACATCACAATGCCCTGCCCGGCGCGTTCGCCAGCGACGAATACGCGGCTGCGCTGTGGCACGAGGGCGCTCAGCGAAGCGAGATCGAGCTCGCATTTCCAATGCTGACTCCCGCTGTGCGCGTCCGCCGCCAGTAGGCAGAACCGCTCTCGGCGCCCGGCAGCAGCGAGCGTCCTTTTGCCCCATGCGGTCGCCGGGCCTGCGAAGGGCAGCGCGCTGTGCAATCGATATCGCTCCTGACCATCCTGCAGGTCGAGGCCGTAGAGCTGTCCCGAGTCTGCCGCGACCACCGCGCGGTGCCCCTGAATCGTCAGATAAGCGTGGCGGGATCGGCCGGGTGCAATGCGCCACATTTGACGGCCGGTTACCTCGCTGAAAGCGATCACCGCGCCCGAGCCGGTGACTGCAATGAGCAGCCCATTTTTGCGGTGCAGCTCAGGTCCGATGGATGAACCATCGTAATCTCTTATCCACCGCGCGCTTTGCTCAGAGCCAAAGAAGCACTCAATCCGATTCGACGACGCGGTCAGCACCCATTGTTCACTGCAGGCAATGCCGTGGGCAGATACTCTCCGGAACAGCATCTCGCCGCTCGGGGAGAATCCACAGGCCATGACCGAAGACGCGACTACCGGCCCGCGCGGTCCGAGGACAAGGCGTCCCTTCTCATCGCCCCCGAGTCGATGCTTTTCCCACAGCTTGCTGAAGCGGAGCCGTCGAAGCCTCCCCGTGCGATTAAGGGCTCTCTGATGAACTACGCGGTCGGGTCGCGCCCTCGCCACCACCTGGCGGCTCGGCTGGATGGGTGCTCTGAGCGACGCAAGACCCTCCCGACAGCGTTCGACCAGAGCAACGACGTAAGGGTTTCGCTTCTGGTTCCTGTTGTGTGCAGCGAGTGAGTAGGTGATCGAAAGCCCGAGATTGAACATTGCGCGAGCCAACTCTGCACCTGTCAGCTCATATTGCTTCCGGTCCATCGAGGCGCGTCCTTCAACAAGATCGAGCTGAAGGGGCGGCCCGACGCCGCCGAGTTGCAGACTGAAGCTTCGCTCCTGCAACTCCATCGCCTGCGACAGCTCGCCCGCTTGTCGAGCGATTTCGTGCGTCAACAGAAACGGGCGGCCCTGAGCGCGCCATGCCGGACCTTCCGAACTCGCCCAGAAGGACAGCGAACCTTCGAAAAGGAGCGAAGTCAGCGCGCCTCGTCCGGTGGAGTCGAGCGCAAGGATCAAATTGTCTGGGTCGGTTAAATGGACCTCAAAAGATTTTGGATGCGAGGGGCCCGAGTGCCATCGAAGCCCATCGGATGTTTTCTGCCCTGCTACGTCGCTGATTGGCCGCTCCGCCAACGCATGAAGCTGTTTGAGCATGCGTTGGACCGATGCGGCATGGGCGAAGGAAGGGGCGCAATCGGCCAGGTCCTTCACCAGGGCGCGGGCGCATTGCACCGTGGCGGCTGCCAGCTCGGAGAGTTCAAGCTTGATTGGACCACGGCCGAGGTGCGCGGGCCTTCCCAGATCTACCACTGCGATGTTGACGGTGCTTCCAACGCGGTGCAGTGCGATTTCGAGGTGCGCTTCGGGCAAGGAGACTTGTGCTAGGGCGTAGCCACCCACATACAGCGCGCTCACGGCGTCGACCAAATCCGGCACGACCGTGGCAAGCGATTCCTCGGTGGCCGTGGGCAGAATCTCGATGCCGTCGAGGTCCAGGCCAAAAGAATCCAGGAGCAAGCGCTCCCGTTCTCGCTTCCATGCCTGTCCGAGTCGGAATCGGATCATTGCGTTCGTTGACAAATCGAGAGGCCGTTGGCTAGCATCCGCGGCCCCAATCGGCGAAGATTGTACAACCCGCTGATCTACTTGGATATTGAATGACGTTCTACGAGGCTGCACTCCGCGTGCTGGAGAGTGCCGGCCGTCCACTCCACGTCCAGGAAATCACCGAACAATCGATCGCGCAGAGTCTGTTGTCGCACGTCGGCAAGGCGCCCGACGCGACGATGCTGTCGCGGTTGGCTGCGATGGCCCGCCGCACCAGAGATCGCAGGGTGATTGTTACCGCCAAGGACACATTTGCCCTCGCCGAATGGGCGATTCCTGAAGACCCGGAGGCGTTGGCGCAAACCGGTCTTCCTGAGCCCAATCCCGAAGAATCGCTCGCGCCGCTGAGGCCGCTGGAGCGCCATCCGGAAGCAAAGGTAGATAACGTCCGAGCGGCAGGGCGCGCGGATCGACGGCGCAGGCACGAGGAAGAGCATGATCTCCGCGGTCGGAGGAGGAGGTTTCCGCCGATTTCGGAGCTGGTGTTCGAGATTCTGAGCGAGGCGGCTAGGCCGATGAAGCCAGAAGAGATCAGCCAACTCGCACGCGAGCGGGAGCTCACAGGTGGGGAGCTGAGCTCGGAGCAGCTCCTCACCGCGCTCTTGGAAGACAATCAACGCCGCATCGACGTCGGTCGCCGGCCGCAGTTCGTGCTCTCCAAAGAAACGGGCGAGCTGAGTCTAGAGCGCACCGGTGCCGGGGAGCCCTCTGATGTGCAGGCGGTGTTGGCAACTGCGCTGGGTATTCCGATCGAAGGGGGACGGCCAGTGTTGGCGCGGGTTCCGGCAGTGGTCCCTGCCGATGGCGCCGAGTGGGGCAACGCGGCGATCAGAGCGGCAGTCAAGGACTCTCGTCGAACAATCGCTCGCGAGCTTCGCCGCCGCCTTGTGGAGTTGGATGTGGAAGCCTTCCACAAGGCATTGGTTAAGGTGCTGCAGGCCCTCGGCTTTCGCGAATTGAAGGTCGCCAAGCGCTCTCGAGACGGAGTGTTGCTGACGGCAAGAAAGCGCGAGGGGAGCGTTGATCTGCGCTTCGCGGTTCGCCTGCTCAAGGGAGCGACAGCGGTGGATCGTCGGATGGTCCAGGATTTGCGGCGCGACCTTGGCCACTATTCGGCGCAAGTGGGGCTGATCGCCTCCGCCGGCGACCTTCGCGGAGACGGCAGGGCAGAGGCGCAAAGCCATGGGTCGATGACTCTGGTTTGGTGCGCCGAAGCGCTGGGCGAGAAATTCATCGAGGCGCGAGCGGGCATTAGCGCCAGCCACTTGGAGCTGTTCGAAGTGGATGATCGATTTTTCGCGGCGGCGAAGCTCGAGGCGGAGGAAGCTCGGCGCCGGCGCGATGAGCGGATGCGCGAGCGCCAAGCGCGAGAGGGAAGGGCCCCGGCGGGAGAGCCCGAGATCGAGAAGCAAGTCGAACCCGCCGCCTCGGAGCAATCGTCGCTCCCAAGCGAGCACGCCGTGGGCGAGGGAGCGTCAGAGGCGGCAATCCGCGAGCCACCGCCCGACTCCGCCGCAGGTACCCGGGACGAGTTGGCGGAGGAAGCTGAAGAAGGCGAGGGGGACGAAGCCAAAGCGGTCGAACCTGAGGCCGCCTCGGCGAGCGCGCCGCCGGAACGAAAACGCAGGCGAAGGAGGCGAAGGGGTCGGCGGGGGAGAAGTCGTCCCGCGGAGATGGCGCCGGCGACCGGGGCAGCCGGTCCGGCGCAGACGCCTGCTGCTGCAGAAGTGCCTGCTGAGCCGCCGCCAGCGGGCAGCGAGAATGAAACGCCTTAAACCGACCGTAGGGCCGTCCACCCGCCGGGTCCTGCTAATTTCAGTTGCGGCCGTCATTTGTACCGGCTGCCGCGGCGCAAAGACGCCGGTTGGCCACATCGATATCGCCGAGGAAACTCTGCGCGATAACCCGCTGCTGGCGATGAGCCCTGCCCAGGTCAACGAGCTGCTCGTGCACAAGCTTTCTCAGGCTCGGTTTGAGCTCCTCTCTGCTCCTGCGCGAGGCGGGGCGCCGCCCATCGGACTCCGCCTGGAAATTGCATTTACGCGCGAAGCGCAAAAGGAGGGCAGGGACGGGACGTTCGCCGAAGTTGGCGCGCTGCTCACCATCCGGCGCAAGGAGAACGGTGGCTCCGCGTCCTACGAAGTCGTAGGCATTGGCGAGTCACCGGTCCTCTCCGAGGACGCGCCGTCGCGGCGCAGCGCGATGCGTTCCGCATTGGCCTCGGCGCTCGATCAGGTCACCTCGTCGGCTCATCTCCAGCTCGCCGCGCTTGAGAAGTCCGATTCAGCGCTGGTGAAGGAGCTGTCCGCCAAGGATCCACGGGTACGAGAGTTCGCCATCCGCGTTCTTTCGGCGCGAAAAAATCCGGCGGTGGAGCCTGCGCTTCTCGATAAACTACAAAGCTCCGATCCGAGCGGGGTGCGCCGCGCCATTGGGGCGCTGGTCGAGCTTAAGAACGCCGGAGCCGTCCCCTATCTGATCGATCTGGCAAAGGGAAAGGACCCCAGTTTCGTGCGCGAAATTATCTTCGCCTTGGGCGAAATTGGGGGCGAAGAGGCGGAGGCTTACCTTTACACCGTCGCCGAGGGCCACGATCAGCCGGCGGTTCGGGCCGCTGCCAAGAAGGCGCTCGAGGAACTCAGGGCGCGCAGTCCCAGTCGGGGAGGGCGCGCAGATTCCAATGCCAAACGGCAGTCGACCGGGGGTTCGCCGTGAAGGGAATAGCCGCAATGTGTTTGGCCTTCGCTGCCGCCGCATGCGCGTCGCGCCCGCAGGCGCCGCGCGAACCGACGGCTTCAGCCGAGGACTACTATCCGTTGGCGATCGGGAATCATTGGACGTACGACACCAACTTTCTGGGTGATCGACGCGAGCGGCGAGTGGAGATCCTCGATCGCCGCGACGGCTACTACATCGACAACCAGGGTGCCCACTTGGCGATAGACGGGCTTGGATTGCGCGACGAAAAACGCTACCTCCTCAAAGAGCCGATCGAGGTTGGGCATTCGTGGACCAACGTCGTATCGGCTTCCTCGACCGAGCACTACAAAATCACCGACTTCGGGTCTCCCTGTCGCGTCCCCGCAGGAACGTTTCCGAAGTGTGTCCGCGTCGAGTCGCGAAACCGCATGGACGAGCAACGGACGTTGGTAAACGAGCTGACTTTCGCGCCGTCGGTGGGGATCGTTCGAATTGAGCTGACGCTGGAAGCGGGCGGCAAGCGCGTGCCCCAGAGCACGTTCGAGCTCAAGGAGTTCGCCCTCGCCCCGCGGACCCGGGAAACTCGCTAAGCTGGTGGAGAAGCCGGGCGTCTGATGGGCTCGTTGACCGAGGGGCGGCAGGTTCGTACGCTGAGGTGATTCAGCGCGTGCGATATGGCCGACCCAACCCCAGAGCCGCTCCAGACGAACGAGGAGCTCATCCTCGCATTCCTTTCGGACGGCGGAGACGACTTCACCTCGGGCGAGGCCATTTCGGACAAATTGGGCCTGTCGCGCGCGGCAATCTGGAAACACGTAGAGTCCCTGCGGCAGAAGGGATATCGCATCGAAGCGGTGCCAGCCCGCGGCTACCGGTTGGTGGAGATACCGGACCGGCTCACCGCCCTGGAAATCGCGCCTCATTTAAACACCCGCGACATCGGCCGGGTCATCCACTATCGGGAGAGCGTCACATCCACCAACGAGCTCGCCTTCCGCTTGGCCAGCGAGGGTGCCTCGCACGGAGAGGTCGTCGTGGCCGAAGAACAAACGCACGGGAAAGGCCGCCGCGGCCGATCTTGGCTGTCGCCAGCGGGCTTGAATCTGTATTTTTCGGTCGTTCTTCGGCCGGACCTTTCTCCTCACCGCGCCCCTGAGCTGACCTTAGTAGCCGCCGTGGCGGGGGTTGACGCGCTGCGCGCGTTGGGTGTCTCACCCGGAATCAAGTGGCCCAATGACCTGATGATCGACAGCCGAAAAGTCGGCGGAATTCTTACCGAGCTCTCTTCGGATCCCGATCGGATTCACTTCGCGATCCTCGGAATGGGCATCAATTTGAATGGAGCACGGTCGGAATTTCCGGCCGAGATCGCGCCGACTGCGGCATCGGTTGCAGAGGCGATCAAGGGAAAAGTCCGGCGCGCTCGGTTTGCCGCCGACTTATGGGGCCGGCTGGAAAATTGGCTCGATGTCCACGCTGAGGAGGGCTTCGGCAAGATTCGCGATGTCTGGCGACAGTCATGCTTAACCCTGGGACAAGAAGTCGCAGTGCAGACAGGTAAGGAGCAGATCGTCGGCAGGGCGGAGGACATCGACGAGACCGGAGCGCTGGTGATTTCCACTGCCCAGGGAACGAGGCGGCGAATACTGGCCGGAGACGTCGAGCAGGTTCGCCGGCGGCCGCTCCCGGATTAGAGTACGCGGATGCTGCTTGCTATCGACGTTGGCAATACGAATACGGTGATCGGGGTGTTCGAGGGTCGAAGACTCCTCGAGCATTGGCGACTGGAGACAGACGCTCGCCGAACGCATGACGAATACGGCATCTTGTTGTGCCAGCTGTTTGCTTGGGGCTCGATCGAGCCGCACAGAGTCAACGCGATCGCGGTCTCGAATGTCGTGCCTCCCTTGCAGCTCACCCTGGAGCGGATGAGCGAGCGGTACTTCCGATGCAAGCCGATGTTCGTCGGACCGGGCGTCAAGACGGGGATGCCGATCGTCTGCGACAACCCGCGCGAGGTCGGCGCCGATCGGATCGTCAACGCGGTAGCTGCCTACGAAAAGCACAAGGGGGCACTGGTAGTGGTCGATTTCGGCACTGCGACCACCTTTGACGCGGTCAGTGGCAGGGGCGAATACCTCGGCGGGGCCATTTGTCCCGGCATCGCCATTTCAATGGAGGCCCTGTTCAAGAACGCTTCGAAGCTGCCTCGGGTCGAGTTCATTAAGCCGCCTCACATCATTGGAAAGAACACGGTACACTCCATTCAGTCGGGTTTGCTGTTCGGTTACGTGGGACTGGTCGATGGGATATGCGACCGGATGTCGAGAGAGCTGGGGGCGGTCAAGGTAATTGCCACCGGCGGGCTGGCTCCACTCGTCGCCCAGGAATCAAAGGCGATCGCCGAAGTCGATGAGTTCCTCACGCTGGAAGGCCTGCGCATTATCCACGGAAGGAATCACAGCGGGTGAGTGAGCCAGTCGAGGCCGCGGCCCCGGCCGAGGACGTCGCGCGCTGTCCGATAACGCCGGAGGTCCTCCCTCCGAACATGCGCAAGCACGTCGACCCCGGTGCACCAGCGCCGCTGCGGATGATGGCTGCCAAGGCGCTGATTCCTCTTGCCCCTTCCGAAATGCTCGCCGCCCTGTTCATGCTGACCTTTGATCCGGATCCGGGCGTTCGGGAAATGGCGGGCAAGACCGCGGCCAGCCTGCCGGACCGAATCCTTGCGCCGGCCCTGCGAGACGAAGGGACGAAGCCGCCGGTGTTGGCTTACTTCCTCGACCTGGTTGGCGACAACAACGCCTACGCCGAGATGCTCATCTTGAATGCGAGCACTCCGGACGACGCCGTCGCCAAGGTGGCGCAACAGTGCAGCTCCCGGATTGCCGAGATCATCTCGCAGAATCAGCTCCGCCTGCTTCGCCACGAGGACATCGTTCGCCAGCTCTGTGAGAACGCGAATGCTTCTCGATCTCTGATCGACGGAGTGTGCGATTTCGCAGTTCGAAGCGGTGTGGTGCTCAACGACGTCGCGCAGATGAAAGAGGCCCGCGTCCGGATCTTTGGTCCCGAAGCACTTGCCAAGCCGGTCGACCGGGGCCCGACAGCTGCCGAGATAATGAAGGAATATCTCGAGCTGGCCGACGAGGCAGCTCCCCCGATGGAGGAGGGAAAGCGGCTCACGCTCGCACAGCGCGTGATGAAGATGAGCATCACCGAGAAGATCAAGCTGGCCACGGTTGGCAATAAGGAAGCGCGGGGTCTGTTGATCCGCGACACGAACAAGCTGGTGGCAGTGGCGGTGATCCGAAGCCCGCGGATCACGGACAACGAAGTCCTTCGGATAACCCAAAATCGCGCCGTACTGGACGACGTGCTTCGCGTCATCTACGGCAACCGCGAGTGGACGAAGATGTACGCAGTTAAGCTGGCGCTGGTGAAAAACCCGAAGACGCCGCTCGCAATTTCTCTTCGCTTTCTAAGCACCCTGCGCGAGAGCGAGATCAAGGACCTCGCCCGGGACAGAAACGTCCCCTCCAGCGTGCAAATGGCGGCCAAGAAGATGGTGGACAAAAAGGACGCGCCGAAGCGGGAGAGCTGAAGATTGCCCCGCGCAGCCTAGCCCTCGTCGCCCGCGTACAACGTTGTCAGGCGGCAGCGGGCTCGTCCTCCTCCGAGGCCTGCTCCTCGAGGAGCTGAAGCGCGATCGACAGCGCCTTCTTCGTTTTGTCTCGCACCTTGTCCTGCCCCTTGATGCGTTGGAGGAGCTTTGCCAGTTTCTCGTCTTGCTTGTTCGCCCGCTCTTCCAGCTCGTGAAGCTGCGCCCGCAGCGAATCGGCTTCCTTGGACAAACGCGCTTGGGTTTGCTGCGCCTCTCGGTGTGCGGCGTTCATCGCCGCCTGCATCGCGTCCATCTGATTTCGCAAGCCAGCTGCCTCGCTTTGAGACTGGCGCAGCGCCGCATCCAGCTCATTGACACGTGAACGCAGCTCGTCCGTCTCTGACTCTCGGGCCTGCAGTCGGTTGCGCGTCTCGTTCAAGTCCTCCTGCAGCTTCTTGCGATCAACTCCGATCTGTTCGTTTCTGCCGGTGAGCGCCTTGATCTGCGCGTCGCGCCGAGCGAGCTCGACCGAGGACTCCGAAAGCTGTTGTTCGAGCTGCACCTCGTGATCGCGCAGCTCAACCGTCTCGGTTTCTTTATCGCGCAGGCCGGTGCTGAGCAGGAGGACTTCCTTCTCTTTTTTATTAAGGGCCTCGCGAAGCGCGAAGAATTCCTTCTCTCCCTTGCCGCCCTTGGAGGCAACTGCTTCAAGCTCTGCGCCGCGGCTCTCGAGCTGTGCCTCCAGCTCTCGCGAACGTTCCTCGGCGTCGTTTTGGCGGCTCTGCGCCGCGCTGAGCGAGCGCTGAAGAACAGCGAGCTGAGCGCGAAGCGAGCGGATCTCCACGTCCGCCTGCCCGGGCGCAAGCGGTTCGGAATGAGCGTCTGCTGACGCGTGCGACGGTGCCTCGTCCGCCGGCGAAGTGCCCAGGACCTCCACCGCCCGAGCCGCATCGTCGGCCAGCTCTTGTCCGTCTGCGAAGTCTGCGTGCGCTTCCTCCACAGCTTCGCGGGGTGCCTCTACCGGCTCTTCGCTCGGTTGGTCCTTCGCGCGCGACGCTCCGGAATCGAAAGCCTGATCGATCATCTCGAGCTCGGGATCGCCATCGAAGGTGGTTTCGTCGATGGAGATTTCCTCCACTGGCAGATCGCCCTCAGCTTCCACGACATCGTCCATCGTCAAGCTGTCGTCCGCGCTGGCATCCGGCTCGGGCAGCCCTAATAGGCCTCCCACCCGCTCGACCAACACCCGAAGGTCGACAGGCTTGGGCACGTACTCCTCAGCTCGGGTTTTCAGCTTGCTGTGCTGAACGAACCCATCCGGGTTGCCGACGATAACCACCGGAATGCTGCTGAGCTCGTCGTCCTTCTTCAGCTTTCCGCAGATGATGTAACCGCTTTGACCCGAGGCGAGTTCGACGGACAGCACAACGAGGTCAGGGTGCGAGCGGCGGATTAGGTCGACGCTCTTCTTTCCGTCCGCGGTCTCTTCGACATCCAAACCGCGCGACGCGAGCGCGTCTCTCATTTCGCCGGATAAGCCGCGATCACTTTCGACGATCAAGATTCTCTTGGGCATCACCCTAGGCCTACGTCCGAGCTGAGAGGAACGTCGAATACCTTGGATACCAAGAGAGGCTAGCGGGAGCTTCGGGATGCCGTCAACGCGCGCCCGGAGAATGCTGGAGGGATGCGGGTTGAACCAGACTCGGTGTTTGGAGAACGGGCGGCGAGGTCGTACCCGTTGGGCGCGGGTCACCCGGCGAGGGCCGGCGTTTCGGCGAGTTGGAAGGAACCAACATCTGTCGGATGTCGCTCTCGTCCAGATCGCTCACCAGCTCGTAGACTATTTCGTGATCTCGCCAGATCGCCACGTTGTAGCCGTGGCTGCTGTCCAGCTCCAACGAGGGCAGCGGCTGCGCGGGCACGTCGCGATCGGAGTCCTGGAAGACAAAGAGCCCGATTCGGCGCGGACCGGCACTCGCCCCGAGCCCGTCGTAGGCGATGTAAGCGGCTTGCTTGTCCTTCACGTGGGACAGCCGCGCGCCGGCGAGACTGGTGTTTGGAAAGGTAGGCACGTGAACACTGTGTTCAAGCTTGCCCTGGAACCAGGCTTCGAGACTCTCGGCGCCCTCTCGCTGTACTTCGAAGGGCAGGGACTTGGCGTGGCGCCGCGCTGCATCTTCGATATAGCCCTCACGCATGCCGGGCCGCAGCGTCACGTAAGCTCCTCCAGCCGCGGCGATGAAGGCAGCCGCGGCCCCCGCCCGAGCCCAGCTTCGCAGCGCAGCGCGATGCTGCTCGTGTCTCAATTGGGTGCGAATGCTGCGCCTGAGGCCCTCTGGAGCGCGGGACGAAGGTCCGCTTGCATGCTCCTTCGCCCTGCTGTGCAGGGTTTCTCGAAAGGCGGACTCGAGATGAAACTTCTGAGCGCAGGGCGCGCAGCGGGCAAGGTGCCGTTCGAATTCGACCTTGTCCGCCGCCTCAAACTCCCCGTCCAGGTACGCGTACAAAAACCCTTCTAATTCCTCACAGGTCATGACGCGCTGCGAAATCTCTCCGGACATCGTGGCCACGCCTCAACCTCCGAACTATCGACTCCAGGCCTATCCGGTCTTCTTCCGCTGACGGTATTCCGTCAAATCCACCGGAGAGCCCGACGATTCGTCCGGCTTGAAAACACCCTGGCCCAGCGCATAATCCCGAAGGGTCTTCTGCAGCAATTTGCGGCCGCGGAACAGTCGGCTCATCACCGTTCCGACTGGACACTCGAGGATCTCCGCGATCTCCTTGTAAGAGAACTCCTGGAGGTCAGCCAGGATGACCACCAGGCGAAAATCGATCGGCAAGCCATCGATCGCTCTAAGCACGTCGTCCGAAAGGAGGCGGTCGAAGAAGTACTGCTCCGGATTGGCAGCGACGTCTGTCGCGTCCCGGCTGACGAACCGCTCGTGGACCGCATCGCGGTCGATGCCCTCGACGACGGTGCGCTCTTTGATGCGACGCCGGTAGCGATTGATGAAGGTGTTGGTAAGGATCTTAAAAAGCCAGGCCTTGATGTTGGTGCCGCGTTCGAACTTGTCGAAGAACCGATAGGCGCGCATGCAGGTGTCCTGAACCAGGTCCTCTGCATCCCGTTCATTCTTCGTTAAACGCAGGGCGGCAGAATAGAGGGGATCCAGGTGCGCCAAAGCCAGGGCCTCGAATTCTTGCTTCATTCGACTCGGTCGATTGAGACTCAACATCTGTTCTTTTCCCTCAGCGGGACTGAAGTCTTGCCGATCCCACCACTACCGTCAATGTATGCGCGGACGCGCCTCGGACGGAATCCAAGGCACCAACAGACGGCGAGGGCGCAAAAATATTCCGAAATAAAATCGGCCTTGGACCTCCGGTGCGAAATGCCGCTTCTTGCCTCGGCGAGCGATGCCGCGATGCGGCCGACGTGCTATTCACGGGCAATTGGCCGCCCTGCCGAAATTGCTGTTCGCCTTGCCGCGAGGGGAAGTGATGGAGCATCCCCATCTCCTGGCGAGCGTACGCAGCGGCGAACGACTGCTGAGGGCGACGGGCGAATTCATCAGGATGCCGCCGGGCGCCCGGCTCGTGCACCTGCCAGGACACCTCCCGGTCGGAGTCGACGCAGAGTCGGGCAAGCTCGAGTTGCTCGATCGAATCAAGGTGGACGGCAAGTCGATAACGCCCACCGCGGTGGGCGCGCTGCTGCCTCCTGGGTATACGCGGACTTTCCTTCCCGGTGAGGTCAAGGCGGAGGGACCCATCTTGCCCCAGTGGGCGTACACTGCTGCAGGCTGGGCGGGCGGAAGTGCGGTCGTTTGGGCAACGCGCACCGATCGCCGCAGGCACTGGAACCCCAACCGGTTCTCAACCCCCGACCTCGAGGCCAAGATTCACCGCTACCGCGCCCGCTTCCCGAAGAATCGCGTGCTGGCTCAGCTCGAAACTTGCGCGCGCGTCTACCGTTGCTTCACCAGCCAGAATATTTTTTTCGTCCGCGACGAGGGTGCCATTCCCGCATCCGTGGGATGCAATGCTCGCTGCGTTGGCTGCATCTCTGATCAGCCGGCCGGAGGTGCCCCTGCTTCCCACGAGCGCATCACTGAGGGACCATCCGCTGTGGAAATGGCAGAGGTGAGCGCGTTCCATCTGTCCAATGCGCGCGGCCGGACCATGGTGAGCTTTGGACAAGGATGCGAGGGCGAGCCCCTGACGCGGCACCGGGCAATCGCCGACGCCATTCGTGCAATCCGTCGACGAACGTCGAGGGGATCGATCAACATCAATACCAACGGCAGCATGCCCCGAGCGCTCGAGCTATTGTTCGACGCTGGTTTGGATGCAGTTCGAATCTCGCTGAACTCGGCTACCCCCAGCCTCTACTCCGCCTACTATCGCCCCGTCGGGTATGGGTGGGATTCAGTCGAGGCTTCGATCGCCCTCTCCCGACAACGGGGCGCATACCTGGCGATCAACCTTCTCCTCTTTCCAGGCGTCAGCGATCGGTCCGGTGAAGTCGCCGCACTGGAAGACCTGATCCGACGATATCGCGTCGATCAGCTGCAAACGCGGAGCTTGTGCATCGATCCGTTCAATTATCTGGCGGTGGCTCATGGGAGGGGCGCTGGCGGAAGTCCACTTGGGGTGCTGCCGATGCTCCGCAGGCTGCGGAAAGTGGCCCCGTGGCTCGCGATCGGCAACTTCGCGCGCGGGCTAGCAGAACGCAAGACCGACAATGCCTGATGGCCCTGTCCCAAACGTCCGCTACACTGCCCCCATGCCCAAAATGACTTTCGCCAGTTTTCCAGATTGTTGCCGGAGATTGCTCCGCGAGCTGGAAAAGGAAGGAAAGACCGGCGCCCGAAACTGCGAGAAGGGCCACGCCGTGAGCCTGGACTATGCGCGGCTGATCGAGACCCGCTCTGCCGCGGCGCGCGAGCCTGGCCCCACCAAACGCGACGCCTGACGAAAGAACAGGAGGCCAAAAAGAAATGGGACTTCGGCCCGGGGGGAAGGTCGGAGTCCCATTTGAGGCCAGACCCATTCCAGCCTCTGAAGAAGTCAGATTCGCAAAGCAACCGTTTTCACGGTGGAGTTACAAGAAACAAGCCAGGCAGGCGTACGGACGATGAAGGCTAAGCTGCCGGATCTTCGGTGAAAAACGGAGGAGCTAGGGACTGAGAATGTAAAGCTAGTTTACAGTATCGGAGTGTTTCGACTCGCGAATCAGCTCAGCGGCCTCAATCTTTAGGACAAACAACATTAACTTCATAGGGTTACCTAGCTGTCCTGATTTCGGTCAGGCGATGGCCGTCGCGCAGGATTAGCCGAGCTCTCGTGCCAGGAGCTGCCCAAGCACCGCATCCTTGGCCACGTAGCCATCCGCGCCGGCCTCGCGACAGATTCTCTTCAGCTCCTCAGTGCCTTCTCCCGAGCAAAGCAGCACCTTGATTCCGGCGAACAAGCTGTTGCTTTTGATGAATCGACAGAGCTGCTCACCGTTCACGTTCGGCATTTTGACGTCGAGCAAGACCAGGTCCGGACGCGTCTGCTTCCTCAGAATGATCTTCGTTGCCTCGTCCGCGCTGTCCGCGGTGCTCACCTCGAAACCTTTGGAACACAGCTCTCGTTCGAGCCACTGAGCGGTGAGCTCGCTGTCGTCGACGACCAGCACGCGCCGTTTTTTCGCGGCGACATCGGGAGCGCGGTTGGCGCGCCCTTGCGACGAGGAGGTTGCGTCGCCGCCTTCCAGCAGTCGCAGCACGTCCGCCACGGCGCGCTCGAGGCCATTCGCCTTGCAGATGTATCCATCGGCAGCACAACTGCGCGCCTTTTCCGCCAACTCGGGTTCCGGTAGGTCGGAGTAGAGGACGAGCTTCGATTGGACTCTGCGCTGGCTGCGGAGAAAATCGAGCACGTCATCGCCGAAAACTTCCGGCATTTTCACGTCGACTAGGATGACATCGAAGCTGGTGGCGCTGAGCCTTCGATCCAGCTCGGCAAGGTCGAGCGCGCCGACCGCTTCGATTCCCAATGATAGGAGCGCTTTGGTGGTCAGCTCGAGCAAAACGGGGCTGTCATCCAGAACTAAGACCCGCGACGACATCGTCCCTTCACCACTCCGAAGCTGCCGAGTTAGGATGCTGCTGGTCATTCTACATCGTCTGCGCCGAGCAAGTCCCGTTCGTAACCCAATCGAAGCGGCTCACCCACTGCACCGCCTTGGACTCCACACCGTTGCAGCGCGCGCTTGAAGCTGCTCCTGAACGGCCAAGCGCAGCCAAAACAGTCGCGGACCGCGAGTACTTCTGCTTCAAAGCGGGCGATCTTCATTTGGCCATTGCCTCGGAGCATGTGCTGGAAGTCGTTCGCTCCGGACCGCTGACTCCACTTCCCAAGGTGCCGGCGTTCATCCTCGGCGTCTGCGCGCATCGCGGCGAAGTACTGCCGGTGCTGGATCTGCTGCGCTTCTTGGGAAAGGGCGCAGTTCGAATCGCCGGCAAGACGCGGCTCGTGGTCGGAGTCTCTGGAAATTACGTGGCAGGAATCGTTGCGGACGCAGTGACTGGGCTGCGGCGCTTCCGGTTGGCAGACATCCATCCCGTTCCGGTCAGTGGGAGCGGAGGCGGCGAGCACCTCCTGGGCGCGGTGCGGCCGGATCCGGCGGCAAACATCATTCTCTTGCTCGACCTGACCAAATTGCTTCATTCGGCGCGCCAGCGCGCGGTACCGCGATGATCCGATCTGTCGATCAAGCGCCGCAGACCGTCGAAATCGTGCTCTTCAAAATAGGCGGCGTGACCTACGCTGCCGATGCCTCGCAAGTGATCCGGTTCGATCGGGTGGCGCTCAACTCGCCAGGCGACGAGACGGTGCCGCCCGGGCCTCGGCGAGGGAGCGAACGCGCGCTCATCGTCCGCGGCGGGAACGGCGCGTGTCTCCCAATCAGCGTGGAAGCGGTGGCGGGGCTGCGAACCGTTCCGGTGACATCGCTGCGTCGCCTGCCGCACGTGGTTGGCATCAGTCGGCCCGCCCTGGGCTTTTGGCTCGATGGCGAAAGGCCGGTAATGTTGATTGACCTACTTGAGCTCCTGGAGGGCCCGGAGGGCATGAATGGCTTTGCAATCGAGCGATGACAGGGGCGTACTTCGCCCTCGCCGATCCACTGTTGAGTTCAAGTCGCTTCTGACAGCCCTCCGCGCAGCGGTCGGGGGACAGCTCTCGGCGCGCGTAGCCGTGGATAAGCTCAGCGGCAACGCGGCAGAGCTTGGGCTGCTGCTGAACGAGCTGCTGGGCAAATTGAGCCGCCAGATCGAGGAGAGTGAACAGCGCAATCGGCTCAGCAGTCACGAGATTGAGCAAGCGGTTTCTGCCCTCGCGGCGCTTGTCCGCGAAGGCGACCTCTTGCGTTGGAATGGAAGCACTGCCGATCCTCAACTGCGACCGCTTCTCGACGGCTTTGGCAAGGTGATTGAGACGCTGAGGATCTTTGTGCGCGAGATGAATGGAGCGGCGCTGCGGCTCTCATCATCCGCCAACGAAGTATTGGCTGCCTCTACGCAACACGAGGCTTCGTCGAGCGAGCAGGCAGCGGCGATTCACGAGACCACCGCCACGATGGAGGAGTTGAAGCATGCCTCGGCACAGATCGCCGAGAACGCCGGTTCGGTTGCGCGGGTGGCCGAGGAAACACTCGGTGCCGCGCGCTCCGGTCGCGGCGCGATCGGCGAATTCATCCAGGCAATGCAACAGATCCGAAACGATGGTGTAGCCGTTGCCGACTCGATCGCCAAGCTTTCCAAGCGGGTCGAACGCATCGGGACGGTGGTCGAAGTCATCGACGAAATCGCCGACCGCTCGGATCTGCTGGCGCTGAACGCAGCTCTCGAGGGCTCGCGGGCCGGTGAAGCTGGGAAGGGCTTCTCCATTGTCGCCGCCGAGATGCGCCGCCTCGCCGAAAACGTGCTCGACTCCACCAAGGAGATCAAAAACCTGATCACCGAGATTCGAGAGGCTACCGCTGCCGCTGCTGGAGCGGCGGAGGCATCGAAGGTCGCGACGCAGTCGGGGGAGAAGCTGGGCGCGGTGGCCGCGCAGGCGGTCGAGGGGATCCTCGCCGGCGTCCAGGAAACCTCGGACGCCGCCCGGGTGATCAACCTCGCCACGCAGCAGCAGCGGACGGCGACGGAGCAGGTGGTTTCTTCGATGGGGGAAATTGAGGATGTCACGCGGCAGACCACCCAGGCATCGAAGCAGGCCACCGGAGCGGCGGCAGAGCTTACCCAACTGGCAAGTCGCCTCGCGGAACTGATCAGGCGGTTCAAGGCGGACTGAGCGTGCTCGGATCCTCCCTCGCATGGACACTCAGGCGATCAGGCAGTCTCTCCTGAAGAAATTCACTGAGGTGACCGCGGATCGGCTTCAAAAGATCCAGCTGGGGGTGATTCAGCTCGAGAAGTTGGACAGCGATGGCGCCGCGAACATCGTGGCGCACGAGCTTCATACGATGAAGGGCGAGGCGCGAATGCTCGGCCTGGCTGCCATCGGCCAGCTCGCTCACGCCGCGGAAGATCTTCTCAAAGCTGCGCGAGAGGGAAGGGCGCCGAGCCGCACCGCAGCGGATCTCCTTTTGAGGGTCTGTGACGCAGTTTCCGACCTCCTAGAGGACTTCGAGATTGCCAAGTCGGGGAGCGAAGCCACCGCCGCGATCTGCCGCGCGCTTGCGGATGCGTCCCGGCAGAAATCGAACGGAGCTGACGTGCCCTCGCCGTCGCCCGTCGTCGCCGCGGCCAAGGTCGCCGCCGGTGAATCATCCATCGACGCTCCCAAGGCGCCGAGCTCCGATCGAACCATCCGAGTGAACGTCGAGATGCTGGATGCGCTCGGGCTGATGGCGGGCGATCTGCTGGTGGAGAGCGCGCGCGCAAGGCTGAGGGCGGCGGAGCTCAACGGCATCCTGCAGCGATTCTCGCGGATCAGCGATCGCTTCTTGCACCTTGGGGATGCTCTCGGCCCGGCTGCCGATCGTCGGTGGCTTGAGCAGCTCGAGGGCGACCTTCACTTACTTCGAGACGATGCCTTCCGCTTTATTCGCCGAAACGCGGATGGCCAGAATGTTCTCCACGGGAACCTTGCCAAGCTCGCGGACCACGTCGCGGAGGCCAGGCTGGTCCCGTTGTCCACGGTCTTTGAAGCATTTCCGAGGGCGGTGCGGGACATCGCCAGTCAGCAAGGCAAGCAGGTAGATCTCTCGGTGGAGAATGCCCACCTCGGAGTTGATCGCTCGATGGTGAGCGATCTAGGCGATGCCCTCGTTCATCTGTTGCGCAACGCGGTCGACCACGGAATCGAAGCCGCGGCCACGCGCCTTCAGCTCGGTAAGCCGGGCGCCGGACAGGTCGCGATCCGCGTGCGCGCCGACGGGGACATGCTCCATATCGAAGTGGCCGACGATGGACGTGGAATGGATCCGGACTCGCTGCGGCGGGCCGCGATCGCCAAGGGCCTGTTGAGCACCGCCCAGGCCGCCGCTTTGTCCGAGCGTGAGGTGATGGACCTGGTCTTCCTCGCGGGTTTCTCCACCCGTGAGCAGGTGAGCGACATCTCCGGCCGAGGCATTGGGATGAACGTCGTCAAGCAGAAGGTGGAGATGCTGGGCGGCTCGGTTGCGGTCCAGGCGCAGGTCGGAGCGGGGACGACGGTGTTGCTCAGGGTCCCTCAATCGCTTGCATTGCTCCGCGTTCTGCTGGTCCAGCTCAGCGATGCGGTCTACGGCATTCCCGCCGCCGACGTCGATGCGGTGGTGCGCGTCAAGCCCAGCGAGCGGTTGGAGATCTTCGGAACCATCGCCATACGTCACCGCGGCAAACCGATCGCTCTGATCGCGCTCGGGCCCCTCCTTGGCCTAAATGGGGGGCCGCGGCACGACCAGCCAACGGCGGTCGTGGTTCGACAAGGAGATGATCGAGCTGCCCTGGTCGTGGACGGGCTGCTCGATGAGCGCGAGGTCGCTGTGAAGCCCTGCGGCGGGGAGTTCCTCAAAGGAGCCCCGTTCGTCGCCGGTACCGCGGCGATGGAGGACGGGCGCGTCGGCGTACTGCTGCAGCTGCGGGACATCATGGCGGAAGTGCGCCGCTACAACCGCTCCAGCGCGCCAGCCCCGCCCGCAAAGAAGCTCCGGCTCCTCGTCGTCGATGACTCTCCGATCGCGCGTGCAACCGCGTCGGCTCTGGTGAAGGCGCTCGGCCACTCGATCGACGAGGCGCAGGATGGAGAGGAAGCCTGGGCCAAGGTGGTAGCGCATCCGTTTGACGCGGTTCTCACCGACGTCCAGATGCCCAAGCTGGACGGATTCGCGCTGACGCGTCGATTGAAATCGAACGCGGCCACCGCCTCATTGCCGGTGGTCATCCTGTCGTCGCTGACCGCGGCGGAGGACAAGCGCCGCGGCGCGGACGCGGGCGCGGACGCGTACCTCATCAAGGGTGAGCTCGGGCTGGAGTCGTTGGTCGAGGTTCTCGCTCGCCTGACTTGAGGGAAGCGTGGCGAGAAGGGCTCACCCGCTGCGGGTTCTGATGGTCGATCAGTACCTTCGGCTTTCCAGCGCCGCCCAGGCTCACTTGGATCCTGCGGAGGTAAGGTTGGTCGGCGAGGGCTCAAGCTACGGCACGATGGCAGAGGCAGTGCTGCGGCACTCGCCCGATGTGGTGGTTGTTGAGTTGACCGGACTCACCGACGAACCTTTTGCGGCGATCGAGGAGGTGATGGCCGAGCGGCCGACTCCGATCCTCGTTTTAAACGCTCACAGCACTCCGGCGCTCAATCCATTTCGCGCGCTTGCGCTGGGTGCCCTCGACGTCGCCGAACGCCCGGCGGACGATTCGGCCGATTTTTGGCGCGGATTGTCCGAACGGCTTGTGTTGCTCGCTCAGGTTCAGGTCGTTCGTCACATCAAAGGAAATCGGTACCGGCGGACGGTCCGTCGAGACGGGCAAACGTCGCCGGCCTTCCCGTTGGTTGCAATTGCGGCGTCGCTGGGTGGTCCAAGAGCGCTGTCGGCAATCCTCAGGATGATCCCCAAGGCCTACCCCGCGCCAATCTGCGTGTGTCAACACATCAGCGAAGGCTTCACCGACGGTCTGGCGCAGTGGCTCGCGTCCGAGACCGCCCTGCGTGTCATCGAGGCTGTCGACGACGAGCCGCTGTCGCCGGGAACGGTCTTTATCGCCCCCTCGCGCGCTCACTTGTTGGTAAATCGCTCGGGCCGCGCGCGCCTGGACCACGGTCCTCCGCGGCTGGGCTTCAAGCCGTCCTGCGATGCTCTTTTGACCTCCGTGGCCGAGTCCTTCGGACATCGGGCAATTGGCGTGGTGTTGACGGGCATGGGCAAGGATGGCGCTCAAGGGTTGAAGCAGATTCGTCTCCGCGGCGGGCGCACGATCGTTCAGGACCGCGCCTCGTGCGTGGTGTTCGGCATGCCGAGAGAAGCAGTCGAGATCGGCGCGGCGGAGCAAATTCTGCCGTTGGACAAGATCGCGCCCGCATTGATCCAGTTGGCGGAAACTTGCTGAGCATTGGAGCCAAAGCACTCGGTCAGCTGGCAGCGCTTCTCAATGAGCGCGCCGGCCTCAAGATTGGTCCCGACGGCTACCCCGGGCTGCGGCTTGCGCTGAGTCAGCGAATGCCGGCGCTTGGTCTGTCGGATGCCGAGGAGTACGTCCAACGCCTTCGGGAGCTTGCCGGAGAGCACGAGCTCCGCTCGCTGCTTCCGCTGGTTACGGTGGGCAAAACCGATTTTTTTCGCGACAGCTCCCAATTTCGCGCGCTCTCGAACCGAATCATTCCGGACCTCCTCTTGGCCGCGCGGCGCGATCGCCGACGTCTGTTGATCTGGTCGGCGGGCTGCGCGACCGGAGAAGAGCCCTACAGCTTGGCCATTGTTCTTGCCGAGTGCGGGGCCACTCCGGGCGAGGCCGAAGTGTGGGCGACCGATCTCAACGTCGCTGCGCTGGAGACGGCAAAACTGGGCCGTTTTCCCGCGCGCCGGATGCAAGGGGTTTCTCAGGTGCGGCGTCGTCGCTTTTTTCATCCGCGCGGTGATGAGCACGAGGTCGATGCCTCACTTCGCGCCTTCATCCGTTTCGAAGGGCAAAACCTCGCCTCGCCGATCTTCGCCCACGTTTGGCCCGAGTCGGTGGACCTGATCCTCTGTCGCAACGTGATCATCTATTTCGACCTGCCGACAATTCGGGGACTGATGGGGCGTTTTCTTCGCGCGATGCGGCCGAATGCCTATCTGCTTTTGGGTTATTCAGAGAGCCTATTTCGCGTCTACGAGAAGTTTGAAATGGTCGAGGTCGAAGGCGCTTTCGTCTATCGCCGACCCGGCGAACCGGCGACGGATTCGAGTCGTGCCTCTGTGGTTCGTTCGGCGGTGAAGGTGCGCTCACCGTCGGTGGAGGCGAACTCCAGGCCGCGGGTCCAGCCCACGGCCGCGACGCAACCTCAGCCAGAGCCCAAGGCCGGTGATGCGGCGAATGCCACCGCGGTGGCGAAAGGCTATCGCGCTTCGCCCTTGGAACGGTTGAGCGAGGCCGTCCGGCGAATGGACCGCGGCGAGTTCGATGCGGCCTTGGCTGCCGTCGGTCAGCTGACCGAAGAGAATCCGGACGACCTCGGCGCGCTCCTGACGCTCGGCAACATCTTTTCGCTGATGGGCCGTACCGCCGAGTCAGAGGAAACCTTTGCCAAGGCGCTGGCCCGCGAGCCGCTTTGCGTCGAGGCATGGCTCTTCGGGGGGGTGGCCGCCCTGCAGGCTGGGACGCTCGACGAGGCTCTCGCGCAGCTGAGAAAAGCGCTGTTCCTCGAGCCTACTCTGGCTCTGGGCCATTACCTTCTGGCGCAGGTGCAGGAGCGCCTGGGCGAGCCCGAGTCGGCGCGTCGTTCGTACCGAAATGCCGTCGCTCAGCTGCGCTTCCCGCAGCGACCGCTGGCCGGGCATTACCCTGACCTTCCCGAATCGCCGGAGGTAATCGGCCGGGTGGCGCGATACGCGCTCAGCGCGCTCGATCGGGACGAGCGCCAAAGCTGAATCCGCCAAGAACCGAATCGAGGCGCAAGGTCGTCTGCTGGGCACAACCGGGCTGAATTCCAACTCGGGCGTCGGCTGCCGAACCGACTCAAGCCCGTTATTGTTGAACCTCGCTGTGCACGGTTTCTCCCGCATATCATCTCAAAAGAGCTCGAGCTTCGCCGGATCCCTTTGGACTCGGATCAGCGGAGCAGCATCCATCTTTCGGCAAATCCCAGGAACATTTCGGCTGGTCTGGGAAGCCGACCGCAGAGCGGCAATAGCCATTGGTGCGCTCACGGTATGCGCTGCAGTTTTGCCTGCTGCCATCGCCTACGTAGGCAAGCTGATCATCGATTCGGTGGTGGTGGCGGCACGCTCAGGGCTTGCCCCGGATCGCGCGCGGGCGCTCACGCTCGTCGGCGTCGAATTCCTCTTGATGGTCGCCTCTACTGTCGTCAATCGCGGGCTCGGCCTGTTGCGCGAGCTGCTCCGGGCGAACCTTGGGAACGTCGTCAACCTCAAGATCCTCGAAAAGGCAGTATCCCTCGAGCTGCGACACTTCGAGGATGCGGATGTCTACGACAAGATGCAGAACGCTCGCCGCGAAGCATCTTCGCGGCCATTGTCGCTGGTGCTTCAGGCTTTCTCGATCGCGCAGAATGGAATTACCCTGGCGGTGTACGCCGCCTTGCTCCTGCGGCTGTCCCCTTGGAGCGTCCTCGTGCTGGTCGTCGCTTCCATCCCGGCTTTCATCGCCGAGGCAAGGCTGTCTGCCGAGGCATTCCGGCTGAATTCCTGGCGAGCCCCCGAGGCCCGCAAGCTCAACTACCTCGAGTGGATTCTCACTCGCGACAGCCACGTGAAGGAGGTCAAGCTGTTCGGGTTGGCTCCGCTTATCCTGGGCCGCTATCGGTTGCTCTTCGAGAAGTTCTTCAACGAGGATCGAAGGCTCGCGATCAGGCGAATGGCCTGGGGCTTTTTACTCGGGCTGATCTCCTTGGCTGCATTCTACGGTTGTTACCTGCTGGTCGCCGGGCGCGCGGCCCGCGCTGAGATCACCCTCGGCGACATGGCGCTCTACCTGGCGGTGTTCCGGCAGGGCCAGTCGAGCTTTCAGGGAATTCTCTCCTCGATCGGATCGATGTACGAGGACGCTCTGTTCATGTCCAACCTGTTCGTCTACTTCGATATTCCAACCGGCGACGGCGTTGCGCGGCAATTGCCGCCGCGCGCTCCCTCGAGCGGTTCGGCCCAAGCGATCGAGCTTCGAAACGTTTCCTTCCGCTACCCGGGAAGAGAAACTTGGGCGCTTCGCCACATCAATCTGAAGCTGGCGCCGGGCGAGAAGCTGGGGCTGGTGGGCGAAAACGGCGCGGGCAAAAGCACGCTGGTAAAGCTGCTGCTGCGACTGTACGAGCCGACAGAGGGAGAAATTCTTTACGGAGGGGTCGACCTTCGCGACATGGACCCACTGGACCTGCGGAAGCGAATTGGCGCTGTCTACCAAGATTTCGTGCGGTATCAGTTCAGCGCGGGCGAAAACATCGGTCTGGGGGATATTGAGCACATAGCTGACCGGCCCCGCGTCGAGCGAGCGGCTGCGCGCGGGGGGGCAGACTCGGTGGTCGCCGCGCTTCCGCAGCAGTATGAGACGATGCTGGGTGGCTGGTTCGAGTCAGGTCAGGAGCTATCCGCGGGGCAGTGGCAGAAAATCGCGGTGAGTCGCGCGTTCATGCGTGACGCGGAGGTCCTCATACTCGACGAGCCCACCGCCAGCATCGATGCCGAGGCGGAGCACGAGCTTTTTCAGCGGTTCAAAGCCCTTGCCGCCGACCGCACCGCGATCATCATTTCACACCGCTTCTCGACGGTTCGGATGGCGGATCGCATCGCGGTGCTTCACAACGGCAGCATCGAGGAGCTCGGCAGCCATCGGGAGCTGCTCGAGCGCGACGGGCGCTATGCGCATCTCTTCCGTTTGCAGGCGCAAGGTTACCTCGACTGAGAAAGGCGCGTCAGCCGCGGCGTCGCCGAACCAGGTCCACGTACGATTGCCAGGAGGAAGCGATCCATTCCATCTCCGCGCCGGTAACCTCGCGAACTCGGCGACCGGGCGCGCCCAGGATGAATGACCGCGGAGGAAATTTCCGCTCTGGAGTGAGCAAGCTCGCTGCAGCGACAAAACTCCACTCCCCGACCTCGACGTTGTCCAGAAGCACGGAGCCCATCCCGATCAGACAATGATCGTCAACCTGACAGCCATGCAAGACCACTCGATGTCCGACGGTGCATTCCATTCCAATCTTGGTGTGGCTCCTGTCATGAGTGGCATGCGCCACGCATCCGTCTTGAACGCTCGTTCGCGCGCCAATTGAGATGGCCCCGTGGTCGCCTCGAAGCACCGCAGCAGGCCACACCGATGCTTCCTCGCCGACGTCGACCTCGCCAATCAAGTAGGCCCCTGGATGGACGAACGCGAGCGGGTGCACTCGCGGGATGTTCTTTTCAAAAGGTTCAATCGGCACGCAGCGCATCCTATGCTGACGTCCGGCGAAATGCTTTCTTCGGAGGAAGGCGATGAGGATTCTGGTTGCAGATCAGTTCCCCAAGAAGCAGCTCGAGAGTCTGCGCGGCCTAGGTCTTACTGTCGAGTACCGCCCCGAGCTGAAGACAGAGGACTTGCCCGAAGCGGCGCGCCAGGCGTCGATCCTCGTCGTTCGCAGCACCGAGGTGGACGAGAAGGCATTCGCGCAGGCATCTTCGTTGTCGCTCGTCGTCCGCGCCGGGGCTGGGGTGAACACCATCGACGTCAAGGCCGCGAGCATCCGAGGCGTCTATGTGGCGAACTGTCCGGGCCAAAACGCAGTCGCAGTTGCGGAGCTCACCTGGGCGCTGATTCTCGCCGTGGATCGAAGGATTCCGGACAACGTATCGGCGCTGCGCCAGGGCAAGTGGAACAAGAAGGAGTTCTCGCAAGCCCGCGGCCTCGAGGGCCGAACAATTGGCGTCGTGGGGGCAGGAAATATCGGGAGGGCCGTTGGACAAAGGGCGCTGGCCTTCGGAATGCGCGTGATAGCCTACTCGCGCTCCTTGACGCCGGCCAGAGCGCGAGCTCTTGGGTTCGAGTGGGGCGAGAGCCCTCTGGCCCTGGCGAGAGCTTCGGAGGTGTTGACCGTACACCTGCCAGCCAGCTCGGAGACGAGGGGAGTCATTTCCGCGCAGGTGTTGGCTGCAATGCCCACCGGCGCGCTGTTCGTCAACACCGCGCGCCCCGACGTGGTGGATCAAGCCGCGCTCTTGGCTGAAGCGAAGAGCGGGCGCATCTGGGTCGCGACCGACGTTTTCGACAAGGAGCCAAAGACGGGGCAAGCGGAGTTTCGCAGCGAGCTTGCCCAATTGCCGAACGTGTACGGTACTCACCATATCGGGGCATCGACTGACCAAGCGCAAGAAGCGATCGCCCGGGAGACGGTCCGAATCGTGGACAGTTTCATCAACGAAGGGGTCGTTCCCAATTGCGTGAACATCGCGCGCAAGACGCCGGCGCGGTTCCAGTTGATCGTCCGTCACCACGACCGAGTGGGCGTCCTGGCCAACGTGCTGGACGCGATCCGCGAGGCGGGGATCAATGCTCAGGAGATTGAGAATACGGTCTTTGACGGCGCGGACGCGGCCTGTTGCAAGATCCAGCTGGATTCTAAGCCTTCGGATGAGGTTCTTTCGCGCATTCGCAGCCGTTCCGAGGAGATTATCTTTGCCGATCTGGTCGAGCTGCGCTCCTGAATCGATGTCGCGTACACACACGCCGAAGAAAGCGCTAATCTTGTCTCATGGCGTTCCCCATACATCGAAGTCGCCGACTCCGAAGGTCGGATCCGCTCCGTCGAATGGTGCGAGAGACGCAGCTTTCGCCGTCTCACTTCATCTACCCGATGTTCGTCGTCGAAGGACGGGCGGTTCGTCGCCCGATTCCATCGATGCCGGGCATCTTCAATCTTTCGGTGGACAACGCGGTGGAGGAGGCGCGCCAGGCAAAGAGCGTTGGCATTCCAGCCGTGATCCTCTTCGGCATTCCGGCGCAAAAGGATGCGCGAGGATCGGGTGCCTACGACAAGGACGGCGTGGTTCCGAGGGCAATCCGCGCGATCAAGGAAACTCAGCCAGAGCTTCAGATCGTCGCCGACGTCTGCATGTGCGAATACACCGACCACGGCCATTGCGGGATCATCCAGGGGCAAGAGGTTCACAATGACGCTACGCTCCCGCTGCTGGCTCAGGCCGCAGTGGCCTATGCGCGCGCCGGTGCGGACATCATCGCCCCTTCGGACATGATGGACGGCCGGGTCGCGGCGATCCGCAGGGCCCTGGACGAATCGAAGTTTGAGTCGGTTCCGATCCTGAGCTACGCGGCGAAGTACGCTTCCGGATTCTACGGACCATTCCGCGACGCCGCTCAAAGCACGCCGCAGTTCGGAGATCGGCGCGGCTACCAGATGGATCCGGCCAACGTCCGCGAGGCGCTGAAGGAAATCGCCCAAGATCTCGAGGAAGGCGCCGACATGGTGATGGTAAAGCCGGCGCTGGCCTACTTGGACGTCATTCGTCGGGTAAAGGAGCTCGTGCACGTGCCGGTGGCGGCCTACAACGTATCGGGCGAGTATTCGATGGTGAAGGCCGCCGCGCAAAACGGGTGGGTGGACTACGAGCGGGTGATGATGGAGATCCTGATTGGGATCAAGCGCGCGGGCGCGGATCTGATTATCAGCTACCATGCGCTGGATGCTGCGAAGCTCCTTTAATCTTCGTGCTGGTACTTCTTGACCGCGAACTCGGTTGGTCCATAGTTCGACGGGGCGTCTGATGGGGCGATCGCCGATGCTCATCAAATGAAGAAGAAGCGCTCGAAACGAAAGGCGGCAGACCCTCCGGCCGCTCGGCGCAGAGGCCAAAGAGCGGATGCGACGCTTGGCGCCTCGTCCTCGCGATCAACTCTTGCGTCTGAGTACAAGGTTGTCGAACTTACGACGGTGGACGAGATCTCACTGGAGACCGCGTTGAACGATTGGGTTCGCCGAGGTTGGCGGCTCGATTCGATTCAGTTCGCGATGAGGGATTCATCGCGAAGACCGGCAATGGCGTTCGTGCTCTTTACCCGGTTGTCGGAGCAAACAGTGGCTCCAGAGTCCGTAAGCTCGCTCGATCGCAGCACATCGGATCTCCCCGCTCTCCAACCGCTGCCCGAGCAGTACGGTCCTTCGGATCCTTGGCGTCGTCTGAGACAGCTCGCCGGTGTCGAGACCGAGGATCAAGAACCGGCCGAGCCGACGTCGGAATAAGCCGTGTCCGCGGATCCAAAAACGCCAATGAGCTCGGGCCTGCGCGGGCTGCGCGTGGTCTCGGACGCCGAAGAGGGCTCGCCTTATCCCAAGTGTTCTTTGCTGCTGCGGGGAATGGCGCGCCTTGCAGATGTCGCGATCGCCTTTGGAATTTGGAAGCTGGCGGACGGCGCAGGAATGGTTGCCGCGCTTCTCTACCTGCTGCTTGCCGACGGGCTTATGCAGGGTCAGAGCCCCGGCAAGCGGATTTTCGGCGTCAAAGTGGTTCACCTGCCGACGCGTGCACCGGGGCGATACCGCGAGAGCATGCTTCGAAATGCGCCGTTCGGACTGTGCCTGCTCTTGGGTATGATTCCACAGCCGCTGGGGACGGTCGCCTTCGCGGGCGGCGTCGCGGTGATTGGCGGGATCGAAGCGTGGAAGGTTCTGCGCGATCCGCTGGGCCTCAGGCTGGGAGACGCGTGGGCGTTCACACAGGTGATCGATGGCAAGGTCGTCGCGGGCGCGGCTGAGCTGTCGGACTCCGCTCAGGCGATCCGCGCGCCCGGACAACTGCGCGAGCTGCCGAACGATGGAGAACTCTCCAGGAGGGGGAATCGTTGCGCATCGCCCTGACCTTCAACCTCCGGCTCTCCGACTCGGAGGAAGAGGCCGAATTCGATACCGAAGAAACGGTCAACGCATTGGCGAACGCGATCGAGCGCCTCGGTCACCGGTTGGAGCGCTTCGAGGTCTCTGGACCAGCGTCGAGGACCGTCTCCCGACTCGAGGCATACACCCCAGACCTCATCTTCAACACTGCTGAAGGAAAGAGAGGCCAATTCCGAGAAGCGTTCTATCCGGCGCTCTTCCAAGAGCTCGGATTCCCCTACACGGGCTCCGACGCTTACGCCCTCGCAGTCACCTTGGACAAGCAGGTGACGAAGCTGATCCTCAAAGAGCACGGGATTCTGACTCCAGCCTGGCAATTCCTTCAAACGCTCGATGACCTTCGGCCGCAGCAGCTTGAGTTTCCGGTGATCGTGAAACCGAACTTTGAAGGCTCGTCTAAGGGCATTACCCAGGAATCGATCGCCGAAGGCCCGGGCGAGCTGGGATCGAAAGCCGCGAGCGCCTTGGCGAAGTACCCGGCGGGCGTTCTCGTAGAGCGGTTTGTCGCGGGCAAGGACCTCACGCTTCCATTTTTGGAGAATCTCGAAAATGACTTCGGGGGCGTGCTCGCACCGGTGGAGTACGTCCTCGATCCGGCCCTTCGCGCGAACCGAAAATACGAAATCTACGATTACGATCTGAAGGCGAGTCACGAGAGCGCGGTCTCGGTGCGAGCGCCGGCCGCGATTGCGACCTGCGTCGCCGAAGAAATCCGCCGCGAGGCTCAGAAAATCTTCAAGATCGTCGACTGCCGCGACCTGGGCCGAATCGATTTCCGTCTTGGGGACGATGGCAAAGCCTACTTCCTCGAGGTCAACGCGCTTCCCTCGCTGGAACCAGGGGCGGGTATCTACGCCGCCGCGGCTCTGGAAGGGCTTCACTTCGATGCGGTGATCGACTCGGTTCTGACCAGTGCGGCGAGGAGGTACGGGATTCGAGATACCGCTCGGCGGCAAGGAAAGCCCACTCGAAGGAATGGCCCGCTGAGGGTGGGATTTGCATACAACGTCAAACGGATCCTCCCCACCCCAGACGCGGTCGAGGACTCAGAAGCGGAGTACGACTCACCGGAGACCCTTCAGGCCATCCGCGAGGCCATTGCATCTTGGGGGCACGAGGTCGTCGACCTCGAGGCAACCCCCGAGCTGCCCTCGGTGCTGGTTTCGACTCCCCTGGATCTCGTCTTCAACATCGCGGAGGGCTTGAAAGGACGAAATCGGGAAAGCCAAGTCCCCGCGCTTCTCGAACTGCTGGATATCCCTTACACCGGTTCGGACCCGGCCACCCTTTCGATCGCCCTGGACAAGGGCCTGGCCAAGAAGATCGTCCGCCAAAATGGCATCCAAACGCCGAACTTCCAGCTGATGACCACCGGCAAGGAGCGCCTGCTGAAGGACTTCACCCGGTTTCCGTTGATCGTAAAGCCGGTAGCCGAGGGATCCTCGAAAGGCGTGGTCTCAAAGAGCGTTTGCCACGGCGAAGGCGAGCTGCGAGAGGTGGTGAGGGAGATCCTGGAGAAATACCAACAGCCAGCCCTCGTCGAAGACTACATCGCTGGCCGCGAGTTCACCGTCGGTCTGCTCGGCGAAAAACGGCCGAAAGTTCTTCCACCGATGGAGGTAGTGTTCCTGGACAAAACGGAGAAGACGCCGGTCTATAGCTTCCAGCACAAGCTGGAATGGAACGATCGGATACGCTACGACGTCCCAGCCAACCTGGATCCATCACAGCTCGAGCGTCTCAGATCCGCGAGCCGGGCCGCCTTCATGGCGCTTGGCTGTCGAGACGTCGCCCGAATGGATTTCCGAATGGACGAAAAGGGGCGCATTTTCTTTCTTGAATGCAACCCACTTCCCGGATTGACGCCGGGATGGAGCGACTTGGTGCTGATCGCTCAGGGGAGCGGCATCGACTATCGAAGCTTGATCGGCGAGATCCTCAGCGGCGCAATTCGCCGTTACAAGGAACGTGAGCAGCGCAAGAACGCCGGCGGAAATGGAATAACGCTAAGGCCTGGCCTGGAAGAGAAAGCCGTGCAAAGCGAACCGCGATCAGAAGCCAGACCGGAAGATCGAGCCCATCCCCAGGCAAGAGGCGCCTAGGGCGATTGACTGGCAGCCCTCGGCGGATAAGTTCAGGCGGCCATGGACAATATCGAGTCTGCCGAGCCGCGAGTCCGGGCGCGCGAGCTTGGGCTGCCGCTCGGTCGATTCAGGCCGGGCAAGTACAACGCGATCACCGACGTCGAGGGCGTCCGCGTCGGACACTCGACGATCATCCGCGGCAAAGGTCCCCTCAAACCGGGGATCGGCCCTGTCCGGACCGGCGTCACTGCCATCCTGCCCGACCAGGGAAACATCTTCATGGAGCGGATGACCGGCGGAGGATTCGTCCTTAACGGTGCGGGTGAAGTCTCTGGGCTTACGCAGGTTATGGAGTGGGGGCTGATCGAGACTCCGATCTTGCTCACCAACACGATGTCGGTAGGGGCAGTCTCGGATGGCGTCGCGCGCTATATGATCGACCGGTACCCAGGGATCGGCGATGAGCACGATGTGATCATCCCCGTCGTCGGTGAATGCGACGACAGTTGGCTCAACGACATAGCCGGTCGGCACGTGAAGGAAATCCACGTGCTGGAAGCGATCCGCACCGCCAGCGACGGGCCGGTCGCGGAGGGCGGCGTGGGCGGCGGAACCGGAATGATCACCTGCGATTTCAAGAGCGGCATCGGAACGTCTTCGAGGAAACTGCCGGAGGTCCACGGCGGTCATACGCTCGGGGTCCTGGTGATGTCGAACTTCGGCAAGATGCACAACCTCCGGGTGGGCGGCTTGCCGGTGGGCGAGGTCCTAGCAGAGAAGTTTCGCGATCTGCCGAAGAGGGTGCATTCGCAAGGCTCCATCATCGCGGTCGTTGCCACGGACGCGCCGCTGCTTTCGCATCAGGTAAGTCGGCTCTGCAAGCGCGTGTCCCTCGGCATCGGCCGCGTCGGCTCGTTTGCCGCACATGGTTCTGGGGAGATCATCGTCGGCTTTTCCACTGCCAATAAGATTCCGCGGCGCACGCGCAAGATGGTCTACAAGATGAAGATCCTCTTGGATGAACGCCTCGATCCGCTCTACGAAGCGGTGATGGAGGCCACCGAAGAGGCCATCTTGAACTCCATGTGCATGGCGCGACCGATGGAGGGAATCAACGGCAATTATTGCCCCGCGCTTCCGCTGGATGAGGTTCGCCGCTTCGTCGACGCTTGTCGTCCGATTTTTGCCTCGGTGAAGAAGAAACCGCAGGCTCCGCCGCCGGCAGGTTCCAAAGAAACGTCCGCACCGCTCGAGAAGGGAGGCCAGCTGAAGGTTGGGTCCGCTCTCCCCACCGAGGTTCGCGGCGCGGAGGGAATCCCGTTCCCAACCAAGCCGGTCGCCGAGGATCCCGCGGACTCCCAGCGGGGAAAACAAAGCGATCGCGAGCAAACCGACACTTCCGGCAGCAATTCTGGTAATTAGCCCCCGCCATCGTTGCATCGGTCGCTGAACTAAAGGAGTCGCCTTGGCACGTAGCAAGAGCAAGCATCGCCGAATTCGGATGAAGATTCGCCAGCGTTGGAAAAAGCGAGGCGAACGGAAAAAGCAAGCGACACCAGCGGCGGCGAGGGCAAAAAAGTAAGCGTGCAGAAACCGCCGAGTGTGCGGGCGACTCACACCGCCAGAAGCGAATGCCGTTCGATGAAGTCGCGCCTTCGGGTAGACTGAATGGCAAACCGGTCGGCGCTTTCATCTAGGGTGCGGTGCGCCTGGCAAAACAGAAGTCCCAATCAGATGGATCAGTGCCAAGACCCAGCTCGTACGCTGCAGAAAAACGGAGGTATCGCATTGAGCTTCAAATTCCTGGGTAGGCTGCTGGGACTTGCAATGCTGCTTGGATCCGCTGGCGCCCACGCACAGCGAGTCGTGGTGCTCGAATTTCGCAACGACAAAGCGGGCAAGGTGCGGACTCAAATCGAGCGTGCGCTTCGAAGCTCCCATTCCGTGGATATACTGAGCCTGCGTCAGTACAAAGCCGCCGCAGCAAAGAAGAGCTTCAAGGGTGCTCGGGCGATGACGCCGGCGGCGGTGGCCAAAACAGCGAAGGCGGCTGGGCTGAGTGCGGCGGTGGGTGGATCGGCTGGCAAGACGGTGCACGTGCAGATCTGGGACTCGTCTGGCGCGGAGCTGTCGACGCTGAAGTTTCCTCTGAAGCACGGCTCGCTGTCTCAGCAGGATACGCGTCACTTGGCCGACGCCGTCGTGTCAACGGTCGGCGCACGCAAGCCCTCGGGCGCGGCAAAGCGCGCCCCGAGCACTGCGAGCGTCGAGCCGCCCGTAGAATCACCGAAAGCCGAACCGACCGCGTCCGCCGTCGAACAGAAAGAAGAGCCTGTCGCTGCGTCGCCGAAGGCTGAGGTGACCTCTGCGAAATCAGACAGCTCTGGGCGTGAGCAGCAGTTGCGCGAGGAGCTGGCGGAAGCGCATACCACGAGCCCATCCACTGCCCCCTCGGAAACAATGGAAGTGGCAGCGAAGGGTCCGCGAGTCGGACCGAGCTTGATCCACGCGCAGGTCACAGGGACGACGACCTGGCGCTCCTATTGCTCGCGGCCTGGTTTTACCAGCTGCGCCCAATACAACGCTCTCGATCCGAGTCAACGTCCGCCGGGGGATACGGTGGACTTCAAGGCCCAGGTTCCCTACGTTGGCTTCTCGCTCGCCGCGGAGCTGTTTCCGTTCGCCGAATCGTCGAGCTTGCTGCACGGATTTGGATTGCTGGCCGGGTACGAGCGGGGTTTTTCGCAGACCAACGTCAATATCGTCACGTCGGCCGGCACCACCGGAAATCGGCAGGTGTATGCCGCCGATCAGGCCCTCACTGCACTCGCCGCATTTCGGTATTTCTTTGCGCTCGGCCAGGAAGAGCCCTTGGTCGGCTACGCGGGCATCCACGGCGGCTTCGGAACGCGCCGATTTGATGTCGACTCGAGCGCATCGGTGCCACAGCCGCTGCCCGGTTCGCACCGCAACTACCCCGTGGTGGGGATCGACGTTTCCGTTCCCATTTGGAAGTTCCTTCGGGTGGAGGGTTCGGGGAACTATTTTTTGAGTCCCAAGCCCAGCTCCTCCGAGATAAACAATTACGGCTCGACTGTTTCCTCAAGCGGCTGGGGAGCCGACCTGGGTCTCGCGGGAGACATCTGGGGTCCGTTTGGCTATGTGGCCCGCCTCCGCTACTCGCAGTACAAGGATCATTTCACCGGCTCGGGCGCACAATGGCAGAACGGCGGGGCAGCTGAGGAAAGCTACCTCGGGCTTTACTGGGGAGCGTCCGCGCATTTCTAAGCACAGCCACCCATGATTCACGGGCGCTCCGTCGCCCGCAGTCACCGCGATGTGCCCCGGAGTCGCTGCGCCCATCCGGCGCAGGCCGTCCGCACAACCGTGGGTCCGCGCAATCCACCGGTTCAGTCACTTTCATCGAGCGTGGTCTCATACTATTAGAACTGCCGTATCCGCCGGTGGTGAGCCGGCGGTCGCCGGAAGATTGCGACATGCCCCTGTCTTCGCGCGTGTGCGACTCGATCCTGGAGCTGGTGGGCGCGACCCCGCTCGTTCGGCTCGCGCGAATTCGGCAGCCTGGCGCAGCGGAGGTGTTCGTGAAGCTCGAGCAGTTCAACCCGACGGGCTCGCACAAGGATCGAATCGCCGCCAAACTTCTGGAGCGAGCGGAGGCTGAGGGGATCCTTCGTCCAGGCGGGACCGTGGTGGAGGCAAGCTGTGGGAGCTTGGCGGTTTCACTGGCCCTGGTCTGCGCGGCAAAGGGTTGGCGCTTTGTTGCCATCCTTCCTGATTCCGTCACGCACGAACATCTGGACACTCTCGAAGCCTATGGCGCCTCGGTTGTTCTAACGCCGGCGTCGGACGGAATGGCCGGCGCTGCCGCACGCGCCAAGGAGGTAGCCGAGTCGGGCGGGGCTTTTTGGCCGAATCAGTACGAGAGCCGCGAGAACGCGGCGGCCCACGCATGCGGGGAAGGCGCGGAAATTTTGCAAGCCGCTCGCCAGAACGGAATCAACGCGTTCGCAATGGCCCTCGGGACGGGTGGCACCTTGGGCGGAGTCGCAGAGGCGCTCAAAGCGGAATTCCCCGCAGCGATGATCGCGGGGATCTTGATTCGCGGTGATCGCGGCGGCGCGCTCGATCTGCCGTTGGGGCGGCCGGCTTCGGACATCGTTTACGGCGCGGATCGGACGATTGAGATTTCCGAGGCCGCTGCATGGCAAATGAAGGAGCGGTTGGCTCAAGAGGAGGGGCTCCTGGTCGGTATTTCGTCGGGCGCGAACATTGCTGGGGCGCTCCAGATCGCCCAGGAGCTGGGGCGCGGCAAGTCGGTCTACACGCTCTGCTGCGATACCGGCGAGCGATACTTCAGCCTTGCCGGAGAGTTCCAATGAGTCGCTACGCCGGCCGGCGGGTTCTTGTCATCGGAATGGGCGGCCTGGGATGCCCGGCGAGCTTGGCGCTCGCTCATGCGGGCGTTCGCGAATTCACCATCGCCGATCCAGATGTCGTGGAGCTCAGCAATTTGCATCGACAACCCTGGTATCGAAGCTCGGATGTGGGGTCGCCGAAAGTCGAAGTCGCCGCGGAACGGCTGCGCGACGCCTTCCCATCAGCTCGGGTGACGGCTTTGCCATTTCGCGTGGACAGCGAACTCGCTGCGTCGTTGTTTGTCGAGCACGACGTGATCATCGACGGGACTGACGACGTCGAATCGAAATTTCTCCTGTCGCAGATAGCGGTGCGCCATCGCGTTCCCTTAGTTCACGGCGGGGTTATTCGGTTCGAGGGACAAGCGATGTTGATCGCCCCTGAAGGTCCGTGTTTGCGCTGTCTCTTCGAACCGCCAACTCGAGACGAAACGACCAGTTGTGCTCGAGCCGGTGTACTCGGGACGGTAGCCGGGGTAATCGGCGCAACGCAGGCGGTACTGGGCCTCGCCGCGCTCAATGGCGAAGGGAATCGATACGGCAGGCTAATCGTTTTCGACGGATGGAAATTGTCCGAACGCGCGATCGCGGTCAGGCGCGCACCCGACTGTCCAATCTGCGGGAGGCTGGCCGGCGACGAGCCTTGTCGTGACGCGTTGCTGGGGGCGCAATGAGCGCGGTAACTCCAGACGCGACGCTGGACCTGCGGCGCGAGGTATGCCCGATCACCTACGTGAGGACGAAGATCAAACTTGAATCATTGGCGCCGGGGGCGGTGCTCGAGATACTTCTGTCCGGCGACGAGGCCGTCCGAGGTGTTCCTCGCAGCGCGGAGGAGGATGGCCATCAGATCTTGGCTCTGAAGCCCGAAGTCGATGGCAGCTGGCGATTGCTGCTGCGAAAACAATAGGAGGATTGAGTTTATGGCGACGGTCCGCATTCCCACTCCATTGCGAAGCTTTACTCACAACCAGCAGGAGGTGACTGCTTCCGGCAAGACGGTGGGCGAGGTGCTTCAAAACCTCAATGCCAACTTTCCGGGCATCGGCGCACGGCTCTTGGACGAGCGCGGAGGCGTCCGGCGATACGTGAACATCTTTTACAACGACGAGGACATACGCTTCCTCAAGGAGTTGGATACACCAGTGGGCGAGGACGACAAGATCAGCATTATCCCGGCGATCGCTGGAGGGCGATGATGTCATTGACCGAAGCCCAAGTCGTTCGCTACTCACGGCAGATCCTCTTAGCGCAGGTGGGTGGCAAGGGTCAGGAAAGGTTGCTGGCATCCGGCGCCGAGCTCGTGGGCCATGGCGCCGCTCAGTCGACGGCTGCTGCATATCTCGCGGCGAGCGGCATCGCGATCCGGGGGAGGGAAGCGACCGAGTGCGGCAATGATCGCGTGCGGTTGAGCGAAACTGGATTCCTGTTCAGCACGCGGGATGCCGAGCGGCCTTTCGGCGTCGCGCTCGATTCCGCCGTCGCTGATTTGAATGCCGATGCACTCATCGGCACTGCCGTCGGATCGCTCGGCGAGGTTCCCAGTGATTTTTCTGGTCCGGCTCCCTGGGTCGCTCTGGGTTGGCGCGAGAATCATGGCGAGGTTGTGTACCGATCCAAGGCAGGTTGCGCCGCTTGCTTCGCGGCGAACCTGGAGGGTCTCTCGAAGGTTCCCATCGGTGCGCTCTCAGTTCTTGTTGGAACTCTGGGCGCGCTGGTGTTCCAGCGCCTGTGCTTGGATGCATCCGACGAGCTCGGAGCGCTCTGGATTGAAGCGAGCGGTGAAGTTCAGAACGCTCGCCTCACCTGTTGCGACCGCTGCGCATGAGCGCAGAGCACGCTCATCTGGCCTCTGGGCTCGCCTCGCAGCCGCTGCCGACCATTACCCAACTCGTTGGCGGGACGCCATTGATGCGCATTCGTCGGCTCGGAGCGAGCGGTCCCGGCGTCGAAATCTTCGCCAAGCTCGAATACTTCAACCCCGGGGGCAGCGTCAAAGACCGACCCGCGCTGCAGATGGTTCTCGATGCGCTCGCCGACGGCCGGCTTACAGCCGAAAAGACGCTGATCGATTCAACCAGCGGTAATACCGGGGTTGCTTACAGCTGGATCGGCGCTGCGCTGGGGTTTGCGGTGGCCCTGGTGATGCCCGCAAACGTGAGCCTCGCGCGAAAGCGCATCACGACTGCGTATGGAGCGCGGATTATTTACTCGGATCCGATGGAGGGATCGGACGGAGCGATCCGCGCGGTGCGACGGTTGGTTGAAGCCCAGCCGGGCCTCTACTTCTACCCTGATCAGTACTCGAACGAGTCGAACCCGCGGGCACACTACCTCACCACGGGCGAGGAAATCTGGAAGCAGACGCGCGGTCTAGTTACGCACTTCGTCTGTGGCATTGGAACCGGCGGCACGGTGATGGGGACTGGCCGACGACTCAAGGATTACCGTCGAGACATCCAGGTCATCGCAGTGGAACCAGCCGAGGCGCTTCACGGCCTGGAAGGACTCAAGCACATGGCGTCATCCATCGTGCCGCCGATTTATCGCGAAGAGGAGTTGGATGAAAAAATATCCGTGGGCACAGACGAGGGATGGGAAATGGCCGACCGCCTGCTAGCCGAGGAGGGGCTGCTGGTTGGCCGCTCCGCGGGAGCCGCCATGGTCGGGGCCTTGCGCATCGCCCGGAGGCTTGCGGCAGAGAAAAAGCCGGGGACCATCGTGACGCTCTTTCCAGATCGCGCCGATCGCTATTTCGAGCCGCCGCGCCCGCGTGGACCGTGAGTCGACGGATCCCTCCGCTGCCTCCTAGCCTTTCGGAGGTCATTGCGCACGTCGAATCGGGCTATCCACGCGAAGCTTGCGGACTGCTGCTAAGTCGCGAAGGCCACTGGCGGGTACAGCCGATGACCAACGCGTACGATCGCTATCACAAGGTGGATCCCATTCGTTTTCCGAGGACCTCACGGACTGCGTACTTGTTCGATCCAAAGGAGTGGTTGCAGGTCTCCCGAGAGGCGGATGATCGCGGCGAGCAGATCGCCTGTGTGTACCACTCTCACATCGACGCGGGGGCCTACTTTTCGGTGGAAGACAGGGCGATGGCGGCACCGGACGGCGACCCGGTGCTTCCGGGAACCGTCTATCTCGTCATCGCAGTTGACGGAGGAAAAGCGACTGCGGCCAAGTTATTTTGGTGGGACCGACGTGATTTCCATGAGGCAGCTGTTCCTCTTGAGCCAAGGCACCGATGACGGGAAAGCAGCACGTCTTGAGCGCTGCTGCGTCGGCGACTTTCGATGTTGAAATTTGTAAAAGTGCCTGATTTCAACTATAAAGCCCTCGACTTTGGTGCTCCCCCGCCTCAGTCTTAGGCGTTGGGTCGAGGAAAACTCAATGACCACTGGATTTACGGTGTGGCTCACGGGAATGTCGGGCACGGGCAAGACGACCCTGGCAAATTACCTTGTTCCGCGCCTGCGGCAGGTGGGTAGGAATGCGGAGATATTGGATGAGGCCTCGGTAAGCGAGGAGCTCTGGGGGGGCATCGGCGATACCAAGGACGAGAGGACCTTGGCAGTCCGAAGGCTAGGATTTTTGGCCCAGATCCTCACTCGCAACAACGTTGCGGTGTTCGTTGCCGCCATCTCTCCGTACAAGACGACGCGAGAGGAGAACCGCAGAACGATCGGGCGATATGTTGAAGTGTACGTAGATTGTCCTACGGATAAGTTGATCGAACGGGACTCCACTGGGCGATACAAGAAGGCCCTCGGAGGCGAGATACCTAACTTCATCGGAATTACAGAGCCGTACGAGCCCCCGGCATCGCCCGAGGTGACGATACACTCCGATGTCGAGACCGTGGAGGATGCCGGGCGGAAGGTGCTCCGCTCGCTCCTAGATCTCGGCTACCTCACGGGCGAGGAAATGAGGACCATTACGGGCGAAAAGGCGCGTGGCAAGGTGGAGAAGAAGGCCCGCCGAGGTAAGTCCTCAAAGCCAGCGGCCAGGGGCGCGCGCAAGGCAAGGCCCACCGCCAGAGCCGCTCGCGTCGCTAAAACCACTCGGAAAGCCGCGGGAAAACGCAAGTCCCGCTGAGCCTCACGGTGATTGGAGCATGCTCAGCCCGGAGCAAATTCAGTCGCTGAGCCTCGCCTCGGCTCCCAAGATTCAGGCGATGCGGGAGCAGATTCTCGCGTGCGGCTCGGCGCTGGTTGCCTTCTCGGGCGGCGTGGATTCGACCTTGGTCCTAAAAATTGCCGCCGAGGTGCTCGGCTCGCGGGTCGTGGCGCTGACTGCTCTGTCGCCGTCCCTTCCCCAGCACGAGGAACTCGAGGCAAAGCGCTTGGCTACGTCAATTGGCGTGCGGCACGAATTGCTCCAGTCTCACGAGTTATCGAACCCAAGTTATGCCCAGAACGCGCCGAGCCGATGCTATTTTTGTAAGACAGAGCTCTACGAGCTCTGCGAGGTGAAGCGGACGGAACTGGGACTCGGTGCGATTCTGGACGGCTTCAATGCCGATGACTTCCAAGACCATCGACCCGGCCACGCTGCGGCGCGCGAGCACCGCGTCATTTCGCCGCTTGCACAGGCGGGGTTGGGTAAAGCGGAGATCCGCGCGTGGTCCTTCAACCTTGGCCTGCCCACCTGGGACAAGCCGCAAATGGCCTGCCTTGCATCGCGAATTCCTTACGGAACCTCCGTCACTGCGGAGCGGCTCGGCCAAATCGGGTCGGCGGAATCTGGGCTCCGCAAACTAGGTCTGCGAAGCTTCCGCATGCGCTACCATGGCGAAGTTGCCCGGCTCGAAGTGTCGGCGGACGAATATGAGATGTTTTACTCTGCCGATTTTCGACGTCGAGTCAACGATCTGCTTAAGTCCCGCGGCTTTGCATTCGTTGCGTTGGATCTCGAGCCGTTTCGATCGGGCCGGATGAATGAGTCGCTCCAAGGGTCCAGCCGTCGCTCTGCTGGGGTGTCTGCTGCTGACGAGTCCGGGATCGCTGGCGGCTGAGCGCTTCGATCACCGCGGCGCAGTCGGCCTGCTTCTCGGCGGAGGCTTCGAGTTGGGGGAGTTGGTCCGCAGCGGCCAGTTCGACGAATACTCCCGAGGTGTCGCAGAGCTTGGCCTGTCGGTCGCGGTAGGGGAAAACGGAAACGAATTCAAGGCAGTTGTTCAGGCGGCAAGCGGCAGCGAGCTTGAGTGGACCGTGTTTGGCGGTTACCGCGGATACTTCGGGCAAGAGCGATTGAAGACATTCTTCGATCTGGATCTGGCATTCGACGTGCGGCCCAGCTTCACTGCTGGGCCGCGGCTGGCGTTCGGCGTCCAGTACGAGCTCCACTCATTGGTGGGCGTCTTTGCGGGTCTCGATGCTCGGCTCGGAATTGGTAGCCCAACGCGGTTTGCAGCAGGTGCATTCGCGGGGATTCAAGTCCGGTCCTATTTGCTGGAATGACTTTGTTGACGCGCAATTTAGGTGTGAGAGCATGTAAGTGTACGTAGGAGAAAACTGACATGCGAGAGCAAGGCAGGCTTTTGTCGCTGGTCTTCAGACTCGAGCGTTCGAAGCTGGAGGCCTTGAAGGATCTGTCTAGGGCGACTCGGATCCGCCAAAGCGAGTACCTGCGCGAGGCGATCTCCGACCTGCTCGACAAATATGAGCACGACGGCGGGAGCAACTAGCGCGGGACTGGCTGGAAGGGCGGCTCTGCGGGGAGGCCTGGAGGTCGAGCGCGTTCGATCGGCTGAAACGGGTCGAGCGCTGGCGGGTAATGTACCTCCCACAAGATAAGGCCTCGGGCGGGCGCCTTGATGCCGTTGATCGGCGTTCCCGCGATGAGCGCATCGACGAATTGATCCGCGGAGAAAAGCCCGGCGCTGACGGCAACCGCAGAGCCAACCATGTACCGAACTTGGTGACGCGCAAACCGGTCCCCCAGGATACGCAGTTCGACGACGCCGTGCGCAGCCTCTACCAATTCGACGCCGCGAATGGTCCTCGGCCCACGCGGACTGGACCGCTCGTGAAACGCTGCAAAATCGTGCGTCCCTTCCAGTGTTCGAAGAATTGTGGCCAGGCGCTTCAGGTCAACTGCTCGTCCGAGGAGTCGCGGGTGCTCAGCGAGTGTCCAGCTGCATGATGCCCATTCGCAAGCTCGCGACGGATCCGTCCGGAGCCGGTAGCGGTATTCCTTTTCACTGGTGCTCCACTGCGCGTGGAAGCCGGCCGGCGCACGGCGCGCATAGCAAATCCCAAGCTCGCGCGATGTTTGCGAGGATAAGTGGCTTAAAAGCTCATCCGGACTCACGTCGCGCAGTCGCATGCTCAGGACCTGCATGCGGGCGTGTACGCCTTTGTCAGTGCGGCCGGCAGGACAAGGGCGCGCGCGAACGCCGACGCTCGACAGAGATCGAACAATGGTCTCCTGCACCGTCGGACCGATGCGCTGCGATTGAAAACCGCGAAACGAGTCTCCTCGGTACCAAATCCAAAGTGCGACGCGGACCGATTTCACGGCTGCGAATCCCGAGAGGCTCACAATTGCGACCGATGCTCCGGAGGCTAGAATAGCGGCGCGCCGATGACGCTGAGCAAGAATCTCGGGACCGACCTGGGTACCACCGGCGGAGAATGGCTGTTTCGACAGGGAGAACTGGTTCTTGGACCAGTTCCCGCGCACAAGATCGTAGAAAAGCTGTACCGAGGTGAGCTGAGCGGAACATCCGAAATCAGCTTGCTCGGGGACGGCCACTTCATGCGGCTCTCGGAAGTCGAGTTCTTCAAGCTCCACTTGGCGAAGGCCGAGGCCAAACTGCGGGTAGATGCTGTTGCCGAGAGAGAGCAGACAAGGGCGAACCGAAAACGCAACGTCCGAATCGGCATCGTTGCCTCGATAGCTCTGATCTTCGCCAGTGGCGCGGCGGCAGTTGCCAGATACCTCGCCATTCACAACCCGTGGAAGAACGTGGACGAGCTGGCATTTGCGGACATCTCAGTGGAACCGCCGACGATTGCTCTGGCGCAGGCGCGCGCGAGCGAAGACTTGGTCGACTATCCGGGGCGGGGTGGGTCCAAGACGCGAAGGGGAATGGATCGCCCCGAGCATTCTCGATTGTCCAGCGCGAAGGCGGACCGCGGGTCGAAAACCCAGGAGGAAGAGCCCGACGGCCTTCGGACCGGCCAATTTGACCGCGATTCGATCAACGCCGTCGTCGCTGCCAGGCAAAAGACGTTGTACTCCTGCATTGCAGATGAGGTTCGGAAGCGACCGGGCCTCAGCGCCAAGATTCCAATCGAGTTCGTGATCGGAAACGACGGCAAGGTCAATCGACTCTGGGTCGACCATCCGATGTTCAAGGAAGGCCCCCTTCAGGAGTGTCTGCTTCGAGAGCTTCAAAAATGGTCCTTTAAGGCCTATCCCGGAGAGCAGGCGACCGTGGGGTTCTCATTCAAAGTCGGCAAAGGCAGCTGACGCGTGCCGTAGCTCTTGATCGCCGATGCGCCTCGGGATAGCCAGCCCGGATGTCCAACCTCGAGGAGACCGCTCAAGTCGACAAAGCGCCCTCATCGCGGTTCCGACAAGCAGTCTTGGAGGCTGCGCGCCGCTTCAAAGCCGGTTGGTTCGATCTGGCGGGCGTCCTGGTTCGGGTCCGGACCCAGAATCTGTTCGCAGACTGGGGGTACGATTCATTCGAATCGTATTGCTCCAAGGAGCTACACATCCGCCGCCAGACTGCGCTGAAGCTGACGCGCAGCTACTCGTTCCTGGAAAAACATGAGCGTAAGCGGATGGCGGATAAGGACGCCGGCGTTCGCGCACCTGCCTTTGAAGTAGTGGAAGTGCTGGCCCAGGCAGAAGAGCGGGGTCAGCTGTCGAGCGACGAGTATCGAGCCATCCGCGATGCGATCTGGGATCCAAATCGCGCTCCCGGAAATCTCAAGCGCGAGCTCACCGCGCGCTTCCCTCGCCCAACCGCGGAACCGGTTCACGGCCTCGCACGGTTCGCCCACACGGCGAGGAGGCTCGCCAATGAGCTTCGGGGATCCGCCCGGGTCCCACGCGCCCTCAGCGACCACGCCGCCGTGCTTGCGGACGAGCTTGAGGCCCTCGCAGACCGCGACCAGGAACGATAGCCAAGCTGGCTGAAGTGGGGTTATGACTTCCCACAGCCACGACAGATGGGTCGCGCATGATGCAGGCTTCCAGGCAAGACGGCGCCCGCCTATATTTTGAGGAGGCGACAAAAGAAGGCATTGAGTCCTTCGAATTTCGGAATCTCGCGTCTGTAGTACACTGTCGAAGGATTTGCCCGGAGGACTCGAGGTGAAGTCGAAGGAGCACCACGTCAATCTCTCCTGCTCGTTCTGCGGCAAATCGCAGAGGGAGGTCCGGAAGTTGATCGCCGGGCCCACCGTCTACATCTGCGATGAGTGCATCAAGTTGTGCAATGACATCATTGCCGAGGAAAACGATCGAGAAGAGGGCAAGCCGCACGTCTCCTTGCCGACGCCGGGGGAGATCAAGGCGTTTCTCGACGACTACGTGATTGGGCAGGATTACGCGAAGAAGGTGCTCGCGGTTGCGGTCTACAACCACTACAAGCGGATTTACCAGCGAAAGAGCGCTGCTCGCCCCCGCCCGGGCGTGAAGTCACAGAGCCAGGAGGACGTGGAGCTCTCGAAGAGCAATATCCTGCTCATCGGCCCCACCGGCTCTGGGAAGACTCTCCTCGCTCAGTCGCTCGCGCGGTTCCTCAATGTCCCTTTCACCATTGCCGATGCCACCAGCCTCACTGAGGCCGGCTACGTTGGCGAGGACGTAGAGAACATTATTCAGAACCTGCTTCACAACGCGGACTACGACGTCGAGAAGGCGGCCCGTGGAATCGTCTACGTGGACGAGATCGACAAGATCGCGCGCAAGGGAGACATGCCATCGGTGACGCGCGATGTGGGCGGAGAGGGCGTGCAGCAGGCCTTGCTGAAAATCATCGAAGGCACCCGAGCCAACGTCACGCCCCGGGGCGGCAAGAAGTACAATCAGCAGGAATACATCCAGGTCGACACCACCAACATTCTCTTCATCTGCGGCGGCGCGTTTCACGGAATTGACGGAATCATCAAGCGGCGCGTGGGAGAAAAAGGGTTGGGCTTTGGCGCCAAGCTCGCGCAGCGCGACGAGCGATCGGTGGGCGAGCTGCTCAAGCTGATCGAGCCCGAGGACCTGATGAAGTTCGGCATGATCCCCGAGTTCGTCGGCAGGCTGCCCGTGGTGGCGACCCTGAACGACCTTCGGGAGGACGACTTGGTGACCATCCTCACCCAGCCGAAGAATGCGCTGGTGAAGCAGTATCAAAAGATGTTTGAGATGGAAAAGGTCAAGCTGTCATTCACCAAAGAGGCTCTTCGGGCAATCGCACGCGAGGCGATGCGACGAAACTCGGGAGCCCGTGGGCTGCGAGCGATCCTGGAAGACACCATGCTCGACATCATGTACGACGTCCCCTACCGCGATGGAATCAGGGAGTGTCGGATCGGTGAAACGGTGGTGACCAAGCGCGAGGCCCCGCAGCTCGTCTACGAGAAAGAGAAGAAGACCGCCTAAATCGAAGCCGCCCGCGCTTTGCGCCGCCTGATCAGCACTGCGTCACTCGAACGGTGGTCTTCATTTCTTTGCCCGTCGCCGGATCGCGCGCGTGCATGGTCAAGATCCCCTCGATATTGACGTCAAAGGTGATCTCCACCTGCACTTCTCCCGCTCGATCGGGACGAATTCCGGAAAAGCTGAAGTCTCCCAGCAGCTCATTCCTGGAGACCTGCTCGTTGTCTCCTTGGAAGATGCGCATCGCCAGCTCCGTTTGCTGGTCGTAGCTCGTGGTCGCGGTGAGTTGCTTCGCGTTTGGTATCGGCGCATTTCTGGGGAACACGACATGGAAGTTACCCCCGGCTCGCTCCAGCCCGATCGCCATCGGGATCACGTCGAGCAGCTGAAGGCGCAGATTGCTGTCGTCTTCGAGCGAATGGGCGTAGAGCGCGGCGCCGATCGCTACTGCTTCGTCTGGATTCACCCCCTTGCTGGGCGACTTCCCAAAGAAGCGAGTCAGCCGCTCTTGAACCGCGGGCATCCGCGTTTGTCCCCCGACGAGCAAAACCTCCCCGACCTGCTGGGTGGCTACGCCGCAGTCGACCAGGACCCGAGCGAGAATTTTCAGAGTGCGGTCCAGCAATGCGGAGGTAAGCTCCTCCAGGGTTTCCCGGTTGAAGTTCATCTCCAGGTTCATCGGCTGGCCTTGCTGCGTCATGGTGATGAACGGGATGTTGAACGGTACGACCTCGCGAGTAGAGAGGTCGCACTTCACTCGCTCGGCGAGATCACGGATCCTTTGCATCGCCACCGGATCGCTGGTCAGGTCGATCTGAGCCTTGGCTTTGAAGTCCTCCAACACGTGCTTCATCAGCACGTTGTCGAAGTCGATTCCGCCAAGGAAGATGTCTCCTCCAGTGGCTTTCACTTCGAAGACGCGGTCTCGTATCTCAATCACTGATACGTCGAAGGTACCGCCGCCGAGGTCGTAGACCACGACGGTTTCGCGCATTTTCTTACCATGAGCGTAGGCAATCGCGGCGGCAGTCGGCTCGTTGATGATTCGAACCACCTCGAGCTCGACCGACTTCCCTGCATCTTTCACCGTCTGCCGCTGCCGATCGTTGAAATACGCGGGAACGGTGACCACCGCCCGGTTCACCGGGCGCCTCAAATAGTCGCTCGCCACTTGCTGCATTTTCTTTAGGATCCGCGCGCTCACCTCCTGCATCGAGAATTGACGGCGGCCGATGTCGATCACCACGTCATTGTGCGAACCGGGGCGCACGTTGTATCCGACGGCCTGCTTCATCGTCTCGACGATCTCGCTGCGAAACGATCGCCCCACCAGCCGCTTCGCGCCATACACGGTGTTCTTCGGGTTGAGCTGCCACTGGCGCTTCGCCTCATGCCCCACCAGCTCGTTGCCTTTGTCATCGATCGCAAAGACGGAGGGAATGACGTAGTCGCCCCCCCTGTGGGGAATCAGCTTCACTTCACCGTCACCTTCGACAACTGCCGCGCAGGAGTTCGCGGTGCCCAAGTCGATTCCAATGATCGTCTCGTTCTTCATCCTGCCCAGTCCTCGCCTGTCCACCGCGCAAGGCACGCGGCGCACTCGCCCCCCAGATGGGTGCCCGCGCGGCTCGCCCAGTACCTGTGCTCGACCGCCTCCAGTTCAAGCATGCGTCTGCCGCCCGCATCGCCACGTCGACCGCGCCGCCGCGGGTGTGACTTTCCACGGCGTTTGGCGAGCAAGCAACGGGAAGTATACGATACAG
>Ga0126384_10000029_pt1 | contig 48215 bp, 41 predicted proteins | sample PanSoiMetPlot_36_FD_92543 | JGI IMG/M metagenome (GOLD analysis project Ga0126384, IMG submission 92543) | Tropical forest soil microbial communities from Panama - MetaG Plot_36 | ecosystem: Environmental > Terrestrial > Soil > Tropical forest > Bulk soil | place: Panama | collected 2016-02-17 | reverse complement strand
TATGGCTATAGCGAAGGGGGGAATGGGGAATTTGGATTCTACATCGTAAGCGACGGTTCATTGCGCCCGTGGCGTTGTCACGCGCGAGGACCATGTTTCCCTATATTTTCAGCCTATTATAAGTTGATCGAAGGCGGACTTGTAGCGGACGCGATCGCTACGCTGAGCAGCTTGAACATTATTGCGGGTGAATTGGATCGATAAAGGGACTTATAAGTCCGATTTGACCTATTGCGGAAATAATCGATGATTGAGTTCAGCCCAGAGGCCAAAAAGCGCTTTCAAACAATTCTGAGTCACTACCCCGCAAAGCGCGCCGCCCTGCTGCCGGTGCTTATACTTGCCCAGCACGAGTTCGGTTGGATTTCCCAGGAAGTTGCCGAGTACGTAGGCGCTCTGATGGATTATCCTCCCTCGGATGTCTTGAGCGTTGCTACGTTCTACACAATGCTTCACAAGAAGCCCGCAGGGAAGTATCACATTGACATCTGCAAGAATGTGAGTTGCTGGCTAATGGGTGTGAATCCCTGTATTGATGAGATCAAACGTAAACTCGAGGTGGAGAGAAGGGAAGTCACTGCTGATGGCAAGTTCAGTTGGGATGTGACCGAATGTCTCGGTTCGTGTGGAACTGCCCCGGCGATGCAGGTAGGTGATCGTTACTATGAGAACCTGACTCCTGCGAAAGTTGCTGAGATTATTGATCGACTTAGACAGGAATAGGAAAGACAGCCGTCAGAACCGATTCCCCGGGTTCCGAATGACAAAGATTCTTCTTGCAAACACAGATAAGCCCGATCAGGCAAGCATTGGAAAGTACCGCGAGCGCGGTGGCTATAAGGCGCTTGAGAAAGCGCTTACAATGGAGCAAACGGCGCTAATCGAAGAAGTAAAGGCCAGCGGTTTGCGTGGACGCGGCGGTGCGGGATTCCCTACCGGGATGAAGTGGAGTTTTGTTCCCCGCAATACCAACAAGCCGACGTATTTGCTGTGCAACGCCGATGAGAGTGAGCCGGGGACGTTCAAGGATCGACTATTAATGGAACGCGACCCACACCTCTTAATCGAAGGGATGGCGATCGCGTGCTATGCCCTGAATTGTCACCTCTCTTACATCTACATTCGCGGGGAATATGAGTTCGTTGCAAACACACAGCAGAAGGCTCTCGACGAAGCGTATGATGCCAAAATTCTGGGCCCGTCTTTGATGGGCAAGGATTATCCCCTGGATATTTTTATCCACCTCGGTCAGGGCGCGTACATCTGTGGGGAAGAGACTTCCTTAATAGAATCGCTGGAAGGCAATCGTGGGTATCCACGAATCAAACCACCTTTCCCAGCGACCCATGGATTCCTCGCTTCGCCTACCGTCGTCAATAACGTCGAAACACTGGCTTCGTTACCGTGGATAGTTCAGAACGGCGGGGCGGCCTATGCCGCAATAGGGACAGAAAAGAGTAAGGGAACTAAGTTGATTTCGGTTTCGGGACACGTCGCCAAACCGGGCGTGTATGAGGTTGACCTCGGCTATCCATTGCTGGACTTTATCAACAATGAAGCCGGTGGTATCGCGAACGGTCGGAACCTGAAAGCGGTGATTCCCGGCGGTTCGTCGGTTCCTGTCATGACCGCCGCCGAATGCGAAGGCGCTTTGCTGGATTACGAGTCGTTGTTGAAGGCGGGTTCAATGCTCGGTTCTGGAGGAATGATTGTCCTTGATGACACGACCAGCATGCCCGAGACGCTGTCAGTCATTGCGGATTTCTATGCGCACGAGTCATGCGGTCAGTGTACGCCTTGCCGTGAAGGCACTGGTTGGGCTGCGAAAATCCTGAAGAACATTGTTGCTGGAAAAGGCCAACGGTCTGATCTCGATCTTTTGTTGAAGATCGTGGATAGAATGGAAGGCAAGACTATCTGCCCTTTAGCCGATGCCGACGTGATGCCCATTAGAAGTTTTGTGACGAAATTCCGGAGCGAATTCGAAGCTCTGTGTGCGAGTTGAGCCACTGAAATATAGTTAGAGAAAGACGAATCGATGCCGAAATTCACTCTTAACGGGCAAGAGGTAGAGGCCAAGGCCGGGCAGACCATTATTCAAGCTGCCGGCGACCACGGTATAGAGATCCCTCACTATTGCTATCATCCCGACCTGCCGATAGACGGCAACTGCAGGATGTGCCTTGTCGATGTCGAGAAGATGCCAAAGCTGACCCCAGCTTGCACGACAATAGTCAACGAAGGAATGGTGGTTCGTTCTGACAACCCGCGTGTAAAAGAAGCTGTCCGCGGCGTCCTGGAGTTTCTGCTGATAAATCATCCGGTGGACTGTCCGGTTTGTGATCAGGCGGGTGAGTGCCGCTTACAGGACTACTACATGGTTTACGGCCTGCACACCAGCGAGATTCCGCTGGGCATGAAAGTCCGCAAGCGAAAAGTCATCGATCTCGGGCCGATGGTTGTGTTGGATCAGGAACGATGTGTGCTCTGTTCACGCTGCATCCGATTCTTCGACAACGTAACTGGAACCGGCGAGATGCAGTTTTTTGGACGCGGCGATCACGTTGCAATCGGAACATTCGAGGACCGACCGCTCGATAATCCATACTCCGGCAACGTCGTCGACATTTGTCCTGTTGGCGCGCTCACCTCGCGCGACTTTCGATTCAAATGTCGAGTTTGGTTCCTTCATGCCACAAATTCGATATGCGCGGGCTGCTCAACCGGTTGTGCGACAAGAATTGATCACCGAGACGGGGCCATTTTCAGGATGATTGCGAGACGGAACCCCGAGGTCAATAGAAGCTGGTTATGTGATGAGGGCCGATTGAGCTTTCACGAGTTAACTAGATCTGAGAGAGTTATACAGCCTTCGATCAAGGGCAGTGATGGTGTTCAAACCCCGATCACCTGGGAAGATGCTCTTCAATCCGTTGACCAGCGCCTGAAACAGATTCGCGACGCTAACGGCGGCAGTTCAATTTTGGGATTTGGCTCGCCTTCAGCAACAAACGAAGGTCTGTTTCTGTTTAAGCGATATTTGACGGAGCAATTAGGAGCAACTCAGTTTGAATTCCGCATCGACTCTGAGGACAAAAAAGTCTTAGACGAAGAAGATCAGATCCTGCGTCATTTTGATAAGCATCCGAATTCGATGGGCGCGATAAAGCTGGGTCTGATCAGCGATGATCTCGATGGGATCGATGGAGCGATTAGAGCTGCTCGCGACGGACGCATCAAGGCTGCTGTAATTATTTATTTCAACCCGCTCGTGAGGCGCCCGAGTGACGATGAGGCAGAAGGTCGAATTATCGAGCTTATTGACGAACTCAAATACTCTGTAGTGCTCGCCGCGCACAAAGCGGACTGGCATGCCTCCGCGGATGTGGTACTGCCGGTAGCCGCCTGGTCGGAAGAAGAAGGTACGTACACAAACTTTGAAGGTCGTGTTCAGTTTGCCGCCAAGGCTATTGAGTCAGCGGGTGATGCGCTCCCGATATGGGAGGTCTTTGCGATGTTGATCCACGCTAGCGGAGCTGAGTCGCGGTGGATGTCGGCAGAGAATGTCTTTGCGACAATGACCGAGCAATCACAACCGTATAGCAGAATAACCTTCGAACAAACGCAGCTGCCGGGAGTCGTTTTAGCGTCGTGTTAGAAAGCTATTGATTATGAAGCGAGCGGCAAAAGTAATTAACGTAAGGGATCAGGCGGAGAAGGAGTCTTCCTTTGCTAAGGACGTGCTTGGTCCTCTGGTGGGAATGGGTCTAACGATCAACCGAATGGTTGACAACCTGACCGGTAAGGTAAACGCAACCATTCGCTATCCCGAAGAGCGGCGCGCTTATTCCGGTCGACTTCGGGGTGCCCACATTTTGACCGCGCGCGAAGATGGATCGCCTCGCTGCGTTGCGTGTTACATGTGTGCGACCGCTTGTCCGGCCGACTGCATCTACATTGAACCTGCGGAACATCCCGATCCGCTGATCGAAAAGTACCCGGCTCGATTCGACATAGATATGCTCCGCTGTGTGTTCTGTGGTTTTTGCGTGGACGCCTGTCCCGAAGAGGCAATCATCATGAGCCGCGAGACGGAGTTGGGTGCGTATACGCGCGCTGAGACGATGTGGGATATAAAGAGGCTAATGTCCCGGCCGGAGCTTCCGGAATTTGGCCTTGGCTATCGCCCGAACGAGAAATTAGTCGATAGTACTATAAAGTTCGTCCCCAAAAACAAGGAGAAGAAGCGGCTCGCGGGGCGTGTGACGCTGAAAGAAGATGTAGAGATGATTGCGCATGTAACTTTCGACCCGACAAAGGATTGAGCGAGATTCACTCGGCGATCGCGAACTCCCGGCCGACGTCTACTACGGTATTCAGACCGCGCGCGCAGTTGAAAATTTCCCCATCTCAGACTGGAAGCCCTATCCATCACTCGTCACTGCAACGGTTCAGATTAAGAAGGCTGCCGCTCGCGTAAACGCCGCGCTGGGCTCTCTGGAGCCGCGAATTGCCCACGCGATCGAGACCGCTGCTGATGAGGTCCTGGCTGGCTCATTTCGTGATCAGTTCGTTGTGGATCCTTTTCAGGCTGGTGCAGGTACTTCACACAATATGAATGCAAATGAAGTGCTGGCGAATCGTGCGATCGAGCTCCTCGGTGGTCAAAAGGGCGACTACGTGGTCGTTCATCCAAACGACCACGTAAACATGTCTCAGTCAACGAACGATGTTTTTCCCACCGCAATGCGGCTTGCAGCATTGGAGGAAGGGAAGGCTTTGATCGGCACTCTTGAGAGGCCTTCGACAGCGCTGCACACCAAATCGATTGAGTTCGATAACATCGTAAAGTCCGGACGTACACACCTGCAGGATGCCGTACCGATACGGCTCGGCCAGGAATTCGGCGCGTATGCAACGTCGATTCATAAGAACGCGAATCGAATAAGCGAGGCGAGAGAGGAATTGAAAGAGATCGGGTTGGGAGGGACAGCGGTTGGGACCCGCCCGCCAGGCTATCGCAAACGAGTGGTGGAAGAGTTGAGCCAACTCACAAATGAGTCACTTCGCGAGACAGCGGACTACTTTGAAGCGATGCAAAGCATGTCACCACTTGTCAGGCTATCCGGCGCGCTGAAGACTTTGGCGACTGACGTCATCAGAATAGCGAATGATTTGCGACTCTTGGGCTCGGGACCAAACACCGGGCTGGCGGAGATCAAGCTTCCGGCGGTTCAACCCGGCTCATCAATAATGCCCGGCAAAGTAAATCCGGTAATCGCGGAGATGACCGATATGGTCTGCTTTCAAGTGATGGGCAATGATCAGACGATTGCGGTTGCTGCGCAAGCCGGACAGCTCGAGTTGGATGTGATGATGCCGGTGATCTCCTTCAATCTTTCGATGTCATTGCATATCCTGACCAGTGCGCTGTCTGCTTTGCGAGAGCGGTGTGTTGAACAGATCACCGCGGACGAAGAACGATGCCGGTGGTACGTCGAAAACAGCGTATCGCTGGTCACGGTGCTGAATCCAGGAATCGATTATGCTCGCGCAGCAGAGATCGCCAAACGCGCAATGGCTCGGGGCAAGACGATTCGTGAAACGATTGAGGAAGAAGGGTTACTGACTCCTGAAGAGTTGGAGACGGTTATGGACTTAAGGAGTAAGACCGAAATACAAAGACGAGTAAGACAGCTGAATATGCGGCTTGATGGCTGGCTCAGGCAATGTGGACTGACGCCTGCTTGACTCTTTTAAGCAAATCAGCGAAATTTGTAGCGACAAGTATTCATCTTCCTGAAGTTGTTCAAGACCTTAAAAGGAGGCTTATGTTTCAATGACGTACGTTATTGCTGAACCCTGCATAGGGACCAAGGACACCGCTTGCGTAGATGTCTGTCCGGTGGATTGCATCCACCCGCGCAAGGATGAACCCGCATTCGAAACGACCGAACTGCTATATATTCATCCAGATGAGTGCATCGATTGCGGCGCTTGTGAACCGGCCTGTCCTGTCCAGGCAATATTTACCGAAGACGATCTGCCGGAACAGTGGAAGCACTTCACACAAATAAACGCTGATTACTACAAGCAATGAAGCACTGGGAGCAAGCAGTTTGGCCTACGTGATATGTGAGCCATGCATCGACGCCAAAAATCTGGCGTGCGTCGATGTTTGTCCCGTTGATTGCATTCAGGGCGGCCCCGATCAGCCTCAAATGTACATAGACCCTGCGATATGCACCGATTGCGACGCGTGCGTGCCCGCGTGTCCCGTTTCAGCAATATTTGCGGAGTCCGATGTGCCGGCCAAATGGAGCAGTTTTATCGAGAAGAACGCAGGCTTTTTCAAGTAGCTCTTGCAATCCAAATGAAAACGAGCCGCCGTTCTTTTGAGAACGACGGCTCGTCCTGTGTACTAATATTCGAATTAATATCGAAAGTTTCTCATGTTGTGCAATAACATCTTCTTGCCTTCCTGGAAACGAACTTCAATCTTGTTTGGCGGAAGTGCAGTCTCGACCGCCCCAAGTCCGAACTTGGGGTGACTTATAACATCGCCAGCAGCGAAAATATTGTTCATGTCATAAGATTTTACGGGTCGCTTCGGATCTATGGAGAAGGCGTTTGCTTCTTTGGCTCGTCGAGAACCGGTTTTTCTCTTGACGGGTGCCGCATCGGCGGCGGCTCCGCTATCAGCAGCGGCGGCCGGCTTTACTTTGTAGTTGTGCGTGCTGCCACACATTGAGCATGTAACGCGACGCACTACCTCGCCGTCCATTGCTGCTACTATGTGAGTGCGCTCGTCCTTGCATTTCCCGCAGTAAGCACTCAGTTCTTGTCCCACCCGAGGTTTTCTGTAGAGCATACTGTAAATATAACATTTGGTGCGCATTACTCCAAGTTGACGGGTCGTAATTTCGCTACAGGTTAGGTTATTGTGTAGTCTTCGTTGAGGCCTTTCGCGACAGTCAGGGTGGAATTGTGAATTAAATCAGCTCTCGAAGTTTGCGGGCGGCTCGATAATGGATACCGTTTGCTTCGCTCGGAAGCTCGCCTGGTCGAAACAAACCGTCTACCCATCTCAAATATTCGCCTATAGCTCTTTTGCCTGCTACCGTCTTTTGTAAGCCCCCTCTCGCCTGTCGAACAGTGATGTGGTAAACGAAACCATCGGTGCCAAGGTACACGCCGTTCTCCCAAAGCCCTTTTTTCAGCTCGTTTCCTTCGACTCCCAGGGGCGAACCAGCCGTTGCAATCTCAACCGCTGGTGGACGATTTGAACTCTTGCTCGACATACCTCATTTCTACATAAAGACTCTGGACCGCGCAACTTTGATCGTGACCGCATGCAAGATGTGCTAATCTGAACCCAGTGGGTACATCGCATTCAACATGTTAATCGGCATCAATATTCTGTCGATAAGGAGCAGCGTAGCGTTCGCTCCGTATCTGTGCGAAGCCTTCCGAGAGTTCATTGGTGATCGTTCTGTCAGCGCTGTAGTTCCCCGTCAGGGTGGAAAAGGCTTTGTAGTAAGATCCGATGGCGATTTGGTCCTCAGACACGAGCATCGCCAGGAATCGCTAGGGCTCGGGGACGTTAGGCATTACGCCGCGACCACGAAAATGAGGTCACAAGTCTATAACGTTCTTAGGATGCAGGATGAAATTGTTCTTGCAAGTCTTGGCCCTGAATTACTTTTGTCTCATCCACAATCCGAAATATGGTTGAGCCAGGAGACTTTACGTGCGTTGGTTAAAACGTTTGAGTCAAACGCAAGCACGATAGACACCGGTATTCCAGAGTGGTTAAAGGTGTCGCTGGGCGGCGGGAGGTTGTTACTCAGTGATCAACGTACCGGCCGATGGGTTTTGCTAGGCGCTGATCACCTGAACGAATTACGGCAGCGGATCGCACAGCCAGGGACCGGTTCAACACCGCTACAGTTTCAATCACCGCCGATAATAAATCTAAAAGGAATAAGAATTCATCTGCAGTCGGCGCTTAAGCTCGTTTCGATAATGGAGGATTTCGCCGCAGGACGAGAGGTTATAGCCTTCGATGAAACAACGCCGAGTTATTCGCTCAAGGTGTCCACGTCCGCGAATGGGTTGGAGCTTAGTGACTTTGATAATCAGGCGGTCTTGAATTCGCGAGAAACACGCAAATGGATTGATTTGGTCAAAGCCGAAATCGAAGCCCTGCAGGTTAGCCAGATCGAGCGGGGCCGAATTCGCACCGTGTTCGCTGGCGATCACAGCGGGCGATGGATCTTGCAATGGGGAGATGAAGTTTTCGTGCCCGGGAGGGCGAGTCTCGAATCCGTTGGGCATTTGGCGGACTCTCCCGGTAACAGCAGTGATGTGATAGCCAGGGGGATCGATGGTTTTAAGGTGGTTATGAATTATTCGACTGGCTACTGCGTAGCTCTGACTGAACTCGAGGTTCCCATTGGATAGTTCCTATTTGCCCTATGATGTTAGCGCCTCATCATTGGGTTCTACGTTGTTCAGGATATGTCCAAGCTTTTCCTTCTTGGTCTTCATGTAGCTCAACGAGTTCTCATGTGGTTCGATTTCAATCGAGACGCGCTCGACAACTTCGATTCCGGCCTGCTCGACGGCGGCAATTTTATCGGGATTGTTTGACATCAGGCGAATTCGTCGAAGACCAAGCTGCTTGAGGATATCGACACAGCACTCATACTGACGAAGGTCGGCGTCGAATCCCAGCGACAGATTTGCTTCCACAGTGTCCTGGCCGGCATCCTGAAGTTCGTATGCGCGAATCTTATTTGTGATTCCGATTCCGCGACCTTCCTGTTGCTGATAGATAATTACGCCGCGACCTGCTTGCTGAATCAGGCTCATCGCCTGCACCAACTGACTGCCGCAATCGCACTTTAGAGAGTGGAAAACGTCTCCGGTTAAGCATTGTGAGTGAATTCTCACAAGCGTTGGTGTTTCTGAATCCAGTGTACCTTTTACTAACACCGGAAATTCCTCACTCGTCGCAAGGCTTTTGAAGGCAACGATCCGGAACAAACCGAACTCAGTAGGAAGGTTTGCCTCGGCGAGTCGCTGCACGCCGGAACAATCGCTGTGTTGGCTGCCGTTTCCTTTTGTCATAGGCGAGCCCGAATCAACATAAGGCACTTCAAAGTTTAGTGAGTGGGGTAAGGAGCGTCAAGGAATGGGGGTTGGGGATTGGGGATTGGGGATTGGGGGGTTGGGGATTGGGGGCTTGGCGTTGGGGATTGGGGATTGGGGCTTGGGGGGTTGGGGGCTTGGCGGTGGGGGATTGGGTACTGTTCAGCGTTCGGCGTTCAGCGTCTGCGGTTAGGAGCAATTATGTAATCTACTAAAAAAACTAAAGGCTGAGTCCTGAACGGCGAACGCAGAACCCAGAACGCCAAACCCAGAACACCGAACCCTGCGAACTTGAACGCTAATCCCAATCCCCAATCCCCAACCCCCAACCTCTACCGCCACTTTACTCGTCCCCTTGCCAATTGATATATTCACAGACGTTATAGGGTGAGATTTGTGAGTGACGCTGAGCGCACAGTAAAGCTTGATCTCCGCGAAGTGCCTCTCCCGATCACCAAGCGGCCTGTGATTGTTGTTCTCCAGGGCCAATCAATCGGACAAACCGTTAAACTCGACAAAGAACAAACTATCGTAGGCCGCGGCTCCCAAGCTGATCTCGTTTTGCGAGACGAAATCGCGTCCCGACAGCACGCTGAAATCAAATGTTTATCGATGGAAGACGACTGTGTTGAATTTTACGTGACTGATCTGGATTCTACGAACGGAACGTTTCTAAACGGCGCCAAGGTTACGTCACAACAGTTACTCCAGGACGGCGATAAAATAAAAATCGGTAATCACCTGATCAAATTCGCGATGCTCGACGATTCGGAGACGGAATTCCAGGAAAAGCTGCACGAGATGACGCAACGTGATGAACTGACTGGTCTCCGATCTCGTCGCAGCCTTTTTGCAGACCTCGATCGCAGAATTCTGGATGCCTCCCGAAAGGCCGAAGGTGAACAGATAAGCGCTCTAATGATGGACATTGACTTCTTCAAGCGCGTGAACGATGGCAGGGGCCATATCGTGGGAAGCCATACGATTCGCGATGTTGGGCACATAATTCGGGATGTCGTTGGCAGCGCTGATCTGGCAGCGCGTTACGGGGGAGAGGAGTACATGGCCTATGTTATCGGCTCCCGCGAGTGCGGCTTTGAGATTGCAGAAGCGATTAGAAAAACAGTTGAGGCTCACCCCTTTCCGGCATCTACAATCGATGCGACACAGACCATTCACATTACGATCAGTCTCGGAGTGGCAACTTTTCCGGAGGACGGGGTAGGGGCATTAGAGATCGTACAAAAGGCCGATCAGGCTCTTTTCAGAGCCAAGGTGAACGGGCGGAACCGTACCTGTGTTTTCGACCGCGATGTGGATAAGCCTGATTCGTTCCATCAGAGGCTCGATGCCTCCGCGATCATCTACGGCCCCGCGGACGCCCAATGACGTTCAGACCGAGGGCAGCTTCGACTTGATCGTTTGCAGGAAACTGTCAAGGTCGATAGGTTTTTCGACGACACCGTCCGCACCAGCCGCGAGCGCATCGTTTATTCGACGTTGGCCGTAGGCGCTCATAACGATGATCGGTACCTGCCCGCATGCATTCGATTCTCGAATGCGCTTAATCATTTCAATCCCATCCATGCGGGGCATCTGTATATCAGTAACGATCAGGTCCGGAGGTGCCGATTCAGCCGCGTTGTAACCTACCATCCCATCGATCGCGTGCTCCACCTCATAACCTTCCATCTTTAACAGCCGGCAGAGCAGAAATGAGGTATCGTGATGATCTTCAACGACAAGTACCTTTTTCACCAAAACCCCCTTGTTCGTCGGGGCGCCATTAAGCACCGAGTAAAGCGTGGCGCAAAGCGGCCTCCTCGTCGGTATTGACTAACGCGACAACCACATCGCCGTCTTCCAACTTGGTTTCTCCCCGAGGGATCACCATTGTGTTGGCGCGTAGGATTGCGATGAGGTTGCTTTCCTGTGGAAGGTCAATTTCTCGAAGGGTGCGACCGGAGGCGGGAGAACTTCCGTCAAGCGGATACTCCAGAATCTGGAAGGCGCCCGATTGAAGGCTCAGGAGGGTTTTGATGCGTACAGTTGGAAGCTCGCGTTCGATTACTTGCTGGATGATTGCTGTCGAGCTGACTGTTGAATCTACCCCCAGTCGCGCCATCACCTCTTCATTCTTCGGGTTCGAGGCCCGGGCGATGGTCTTCGGAATTCCAAACACTTTTTTGGCGACCTGACAAGCTATAAGATTATCCTGATCACTGCCCGTCGCCGCAACGAATACACGCGCCCTGGTGGCGCCTGCGTTCTCCAATACGTCGTGCGTTGAACTGTCCCCTACAAACACTGGACATTCAAGTTTGCTTGACAATGCTACCGCGCGCGACGGTTCCCGTTCGATCACCGCAACTTCGTGACCATTTTCATAAAGCTCGCGCGCGAGATTGACACCCACCTTCCCGCCGCCTGCAATCAGGATATAACGGGATTCATCTGTCGCATCGTAACGAGGCCGCGGGCGAACCGGTGTGAGTTCTGGTGCAACTCTTACGACCGCCGGCTGCTTGGCTGCGATGTCAACCTGCTCAACGATCATCGTAACCGCGAGCAGAGTTGGACAGACAACAATTAATTGCGGATCCTCCTGAGTGGCTTCCGCGTGACTTGGTTCGTAGACGCGGGCGATCGCGCGCGGGACATGGAAATGAGTGCGCCCCACCTGCGCTGCCATGAGGTTTACGTTGTCGTCGAATGTTACCGCGAGGAGAATGTCAGCTTCGCCGATTCCGGCATCTCGTTGAACATCCACATCAATGCCGTTGCCTTGGACGAGTTCGACTCCCTCCAGTTGCGAGGCGCGTCCGAGTCGGCTGGCTTCTTTATCTACGACGGTGATCTGGTGTCCTCGTTCGAGGAGGGCTGCAACTGTCCGTGACCCGACCCTGCCGTATCCGATAACGACGATCTTCATTTGTGCATTTAGACTACCGAACGACGCGGCGGGTGACAAGTTGAAACGGGGTGGTCCATCCGGCTCGCGATTTGTTCAGTGCGTTAATACTTAGACGCGTTCGGAGAATTAATAGCCAATCGTCATCGCTAATTGAATGGCGCTCTGTATTGAATTCAAACGTTTGCGCTCGTCTTACGATCAGAGGCATTACTGACGATCTCGGGCCATCCTCGAGCAGGTTTTAGCAGGAATTTGGGAGGATTGCTGAGTTCCTCTGGTAGTCTCGCAACGTCTTCATGGCCTTCGAGGTGATCAATTGCGCGAGTCGCTTCCGCTTCGGACAGGCCTATGGCAGCAGGTACTCTGGATTCGTCTATTCCATTCTGCTCAAATTCTGACCGGTTATCGAGAAGCCATTCAACGATACGAGCCGCATTCTTTTGGATATCTGCATTGTGGGCCACTGGAGTCCCTCCGGTAGCAAGTAGGTTAGTCCACGGAAAAGAATTTAAGCCCAATTTACGGATGAATCAAGCACAACTAGTCGCAGAGAATCAAGCCAGTGTGCTGCAGTCCATCGTTGCGGGGAGAGGTAGGGAGTGTTATTACGAAGTCTTCAGGGCATAATAGATCAGGATATCGATATTACCCGGCGCCTTACCAAGCATTCGCAACAACAGGGAAATCTGTCCGCGATGATGAACACTATGATTTGCTGCATGTTGCATTATGGATCCCAAGGGTAATGAACGACTCTCGTCTCGTTCGTTTGTAAAAGCGATTTGGCGATCCAAGTCTTTATCCTTCAGTGTCGACAGGAACGCTCGAACCCATGTTTCCACTTTACTCCAGGTCTCTATGACTGAGTCGACGGTCGGATAATCGTTCGGTTCAAGACGCGAACCGCGCTCCGGTCCTCCGCACTTGCTTAGCCATCCCCACTCAGCGCTCATTGCATGGACGAGAAGGTTTCGTATAGAGGCCGGGGTGCCGGCGACCTGCCGCGTGAAGTCTTCGGGTGTGATTTGCGAGAGAACCTCGAACAGTCTTTTATTAGCCCAGTAACCGTAGTCGTATAGCGCTTCGAGATCCTTTACAGTCATCTCATCTCGCCTGATCGCGGCTTTCTCTCGAATGGACTATTCTTCATCTATTACATACGCATCATTGTCTGGACGGACCGGCCGCGAGAACCACAGCGGACGGCGCAATCCGTTTGGACCGGGAGCAGGTCGCGTCATAGATAGCCACTTGCGGTAGATCTCGTGCGATGCATTGGTGTCAACAACAACATCTCCGTAGCGATCATCACCTTTGGCAGGTTCTACTCGCACACGTTGATGCCAGCAGTGCATTCCGCTCACGGGGTCGGGATGAACCGGAAAGGCAAGATTCTGATGCACTCCGCCTTCCTGCCAGAAGATTCGATCTGAATCCGGATCTTCGCTCTTGAAGGGTTTGATACCTTCTGTCTGACGTAATCTCCAACGTCCGTCGCCCAGTTCATCCAGCTCCACGAGGGCTGATGCCCATCGATCGGTGCCTTGCTCTTGTTTCAGTCGCCAACGGCCGAGGTGATGGGAGCACGCCACAACGCCAGGTCTTATACCTTCGGTTACCCAGGCCCGCGCAACGAAATAGCCGATCTCCGTACTCACACGAGCCAGGTCTCCGTTCTTGAGGCCAAGGCTTGCCGCGTCCTTTGGATTCACCCACAGCGGATTAGTATGCGAGATCTCGTAAAGCCATTTTGCGTTTCCTGATCGGGTGTGAATAAGCGTCGGAATCCGAAATGTTGGAACTAGTATATAGTCGTTATTTGCCGGATTCAGGTCGCGCCAGTTGACGTGGCTTCGGACATATCCTGGCAAGGCATGCTCTGGCCACTTCCAGTCGGCCATTGTAGCGGAATAAAACTCGAGTTTGCGTGATGGAGTATTAAAGCCTCGCAAGGGCTCACCGTCGACCATTATTCCAATCGCTCGTTCGCCAGCAGGCGTCCGTTTTATGAAACGGCCGGAATCATCAATGCGAGTCTCCTGCAGCTCCAGTTCTCCAAGCCGAGATTCATGCTGTTCGTAGATGTTCGTCTTTACCGCGAAGGCACCGTTGCGTCGCATGAAATCCAAAGGTGAAAGCCCGGACTTGCGAGCCTTCTCCGGAAGACCAGGAACACTATTCTCGAATATCCACCGGTAGTATTCGTTTATCGTCACTTTTTCGCCCGGGCGATAGGGAGACTCAAAGTGACGGCGCACTCCGAGCTCTCCTGTGGGATCGATGCGCCACGAAAGTTCAATCCAGAACTCATCTTCTTCCCAAACCTCGCCCGGGTTTGCTTCATAGGTGAAATTGATTTCTTCTCCATTGCGTTCCCGAAGCACGCGCTGAACTGGTTGCCGGAAGGAGATCCACTGCGCAGCATGCGTCTCCTGGCTCATGATATCGTGACGTTCCGCACCCATTCCCATTGGCAGAACGTAGTCTGCAAACCAGGCGGTCTCACTCCAAACCGGTGTGAGCGCGGCGTGCAATTCGATCTTTGATTCATCCCGGAGAATCTCGATCCAGCTCATTCCATCGGGATTTGTCCACACTGGGTTGTAAACCCGCGTGAAGTAAGCAGCCAGGTGGCCGCGTCCGTCTTTTAACAGATGAGGAAGCAAGAAACTCATCTCGTGATGAGCGAGGGGATACTCGCGAGGCCACAGCGTTTCGTTCCATACTTTTTGCGGCGCGGGTTTCGAAAAAGGAGTCGCTACAAATTTATTCCACACATTGGGCGAAACACCTCCTTCGGTTCCAATGCTTCCAGTCAGCGCATTCAAGAAGTAGAGGGCTCGAGCAACTTGCCAACCGCCGAGATTACCCGATGCAGCGCTTCGCCATACGTGTGAGGCGAAGCGGGATCCTGCGTGGGCGATTTCGTGCGCCACTTCAACGATCTTGTCAGCATCGACGCCGCACTCATCTGCGGCGTACTCCGGTGTGTACTCGGAGTACAAATCCTTGATTGCTTCGATAAACCCTTCGAATGAGCGGGGAGCGGTGGGCCGCTCCGTGCGCATAAACTCTTCCCAGTTGAACCAGCGTCGTATGAACTGGCGGTTGAAGGCATTCTCACGCAGAATCACTGACGCAATCGACAATAATAGCGCCGCTTCGGTTCCCGGCCATGGAGACAACCAGTAATTGGCTGCGGAGGCGGTGTTCGATAACCGCGGGTCGATCACTGCGATCTTTGCACCGGCCATTTTCCCTTCAATGATCCGCTGAGCATGCGGGTTGAAATAATGACCGGTCTCGAGATGTGAACTGAGAAGAAGGATGAATGTAGCATTCGCATAGTCCGGGGAGGGACGATCGGCACCTTGCCACAGCGCATATCCTACTCGTGCTCCCGACGAACAGATGTTCGTGTGCGAGTTATGTCCGTCGACTCCCCAGGCCTGTAAAACGCGATCAATGTAGCCGTCGTGTCCCGGCCTCCCAACGTGATAGACGATTTCGTTCCGGCGATTTTCAACCAACGCACTACGAATCTTCTCGGCGAACGTATTGAGCACTTCATCCCAAGTCGTTCGCTCCCATTGGCCTTCGCCGCGCGGACCGACCCGTTTCAGTGGGAAAAGGATGCGTTCCGGATCATGGATTTGGTTTATTGTTGCTGGACCTTTTGCGCAATTGCGTCCCCGCGAACCCGGATGTAACGGGTTGCCTTCCAGTTTTTGAATCTCGCCGGTCTCTTGATCGATGTAGGCCAGCAGCCCGCATGCTGCTTCGCAATTAAAACACGTGGTCGGAATCAGAGAATATTTTCGTTCAACTTTCTTCGGCCAGCTCTTAGCATCGTATTCAACCCAGTCATCCCAACGATCTGGAGGCGGATAACTCGCGAGGCGTGAACTCACGCCCGGCGAGACAACGCGGCTTTCGGTCTTTTCCTCGGTAACTGCCGAGGTCTTCTCATCCATTTCAATACCTTTCAACTATCCGCTTGAAGCAGATCGGCAGCCCAGCGTATCTTGCCTAGCTCAACGGAACCGCCTGACCGGCCTGAACCCAGACATGCTCCCAAAGAAACAGGCCTGCGAGTGCGGCAAGCGCTGTGAGAATTGCCGGTATCTGAGAATCCGAAATGCCACTGGTGAGCGAGAGCAGAGGCAATACTATGCCTATGATTACCGTACCTCCCCAAAACATCTTGCGAAAAATTCCCTGGGTAATCAGGCGAACAGCACGAACGCGTTCGACGTTCTCCTCAGGCATGAACAGCTCGCCTGCAATCAAAACACCGTTTGCGACCAGCGCGCCGAGTAACTCGTAGTTGAGGAACACCCATCCGGGTCCTCCCGGTCTTGTTCCAGAAAGAATGGAGTCGCCAACCAACACCAACATGAGCATTGCCGCGCCGGCTACCATTGCCTGGGCAACCAGATGCAGGGGTGTTAGGGGACTATGCCAAAATACTCGGCCTCGGGCTTGTCGAAAAAGAAACGCAGAATACATAGCTGACATCAGCGCAAACAACGCCCCGGCAAGCAGAACCGGACCTTCAGCAGGAAATGCACCGACGGCGGGTATGAGCAGCCAGGCGGTCTCAAGACCTCCGAAGATGACCAGGATGTAGCCTCCAATTACCAACCAGGATTTCCATTGCGGCCGAAACAGGATGCTTAAGAATCGTTCGGGCCGCTTGAGATCCCAGACAAGAAAGCCAACAGTCACCGCGAGAAAAACCAGCGAGACCAATGGAGCTACAACCTGAAAAATCCAATCGGATTTTACGAACGCGAAGCCCACTGCCAGCGCCATTAGGAGAAACACCCCCGCAGAAATGGACTTTGTCCACAAGTAAGCTGACACCTTCCAGCCCCACGGACGTTCGTGGGAAACATCGTAGGTCGTTCGCGCACGAGCTTCCGAATCGGCGAGCGCTTGCTCGTCAGCCATAACCGCATCCATCTGCAGCTCCGACCACAGGTAACCGCCCGTGTGAGTCTGTTCAGTTGGAGTGAGCGAGGCTTGATCGGCATCGATATAGAAAAGCTTCGGGTGCGTTCCTGCCTCTGGTTTTCTCACGGATGTTGGCTCGGATGCGACCAGCTGAGAGAGTCTTGATGAAGGGTCATCCATATCGCCTGCTATAATCGCCTGCACGGGACAGACGATTACACATGCAGGCTCGAGTTGTCTTTCAACCCGATGAGCGCAGAAATTGCACTTCTCAGCGGTATTGGTGTTTGGATTGATATAGAGGGCGTCGTAAGGGCACGCTTGCATGCACGACTTACAACCAATACAGCGGTCGCCGTTGAAGTCTACGATCCCGTTGTCACGCCGGAATAACGCAGTCACCGGACAAATCGTTATGCAAGGAGCGTCGTCGCAGTGGTTGCACCTTAGAACGGAAAAGAATCGTCGAGTATCCGGATATTCGCCCTTCTCAATGTACTTTACCCAGGTGCGGAAGGTGCCGAGCGGGACTTCGTTTTCTGATTTGCAAGCGACTGTGCACGCGTGGCAGCCGATACATTTGCGGTGGTCTATTACAAAGCCGTATTTCATCTGTTGGATGCTTTTGGACTATGCCTTAGCTCGCGTAAAGGTGCTCTGAAGAGAAGAGATAGTATCGAAATAATCCTTCAATGGCCAGTAAACGAAAATTCTATTGAGAGATTAACACGCGGGAAATGAGAAGTTTTCACGCACTTCCGTTCTGACGTTATTCGAACGTTTTAATTCTACGCAGGCGATGTTGTAGTCGTGCTTTTATCGAAGCTCAATGTGGGCGAGAGACTCCGAGTGAGTCTAGCACTCGGTCTGCCATCTCGCGCCCCGCATAAGCCAGTGAGTAGGCTCCAGACCCACCCGTACCCGGAACGGGAAGTGGAAGTCCACCGGGCCCACCCATAGGTCGCTGGTAAACCCGTCCACCAGTCTTAGTCTTTCCAGTGCCAGGCGTATACATTTCAAATCTGACGGCCAGATACTGTGGTGGCACGGACCCCATTCCCCCGCGATCTTGATATTGTGAATCGAGTTCCAACTCGAACCAGACTACATAAGTCTCGGTTGAAGCCTTCGCCATATCGATGGCCTGTTTGCGATTCATTTCGTCTGCGGCGGCGCTCGGCGTAATGGAGCCGGATTTCGACAGTCTATCCAGGCATGCTTCCTGAACTGTGCGAGAGTAGATCGAGGAGCTTCCAATATGGGAAAGCTGCCAGACGACCTTCACTGGGATCTTGGGCACGGAGTTAGGTTCCGACGGCGCTTTTATGGGTGGCTCTTCATTTTTTGGTGGAAGAGGGTCCGGAGAAGTGGGTTGCTTTGGAGGACGGCGCCCTGACTGTGCCACTGATAGAGGAGCCGCGATGAGAAATATCAAGAGCCATACAAGTGCTGCTTTTCTGTGATGCATTTTAAACGAACGAAGGTATGAAGAATTGTATGGCATAACTGAACTCCTTGGGTGGGCACAGATAACAAGAGTCACTAATAATTTTGCGCTGGTAGATGTCCGAAGAATTGCAGCGACAGGTCTAGTCTACGCTGGGTTGGGTCCTTGTCAAGCGGTTGAATAACCTGCCGGTGAATATTATCGAATGCCATCATTTGTAAGTTTTCTGCTGCACCAAGAAAAGATTAAGCCTTAGGAAGAGGTTCAAAACTCTCTGAGTAGGCCCTCTTATTTCCGAGTTAGATAGGACCCTTCCTGGCATTAGGTTTGCCGATACCCCAGTAAGCCTTAAGCGCTGTTAGTACCGGAAGAAGAGAGGTGAAATGTGAAACGTCATTTCATAATTGCTCTAGCATTAATCTGCGCGTTCGTCGTTAGTGTTCCTGCAGGTCAATCGAAAACGACGTCTAAGGAGGATAAGAGGGCAGAAGAAGTAAAGCGGAAGATACGCAGCCTCGGAATCGCGAGCAGAGTAACGGTCAAGCTAAACAACGGCAACGAGCGCTATGGATCTATCGAACGGATTGAAGAGGATTCATTTCAACTTGCAGAAGTGGACCTCAAACAGGTGTACACTGTGAGCTACAGGGATGTGAGAAAAATTCGCGAGGGATACGGGAATCCTAATCAGTTTACCGGAAAGAGGTGGAATCCCATCTGGACAAAAATTTCAGTTGCTGCGCTAGTAGTAATGTTCGTGATAGTGATACCGCTTTCGATACCGCGGACTTGAGCTGGAGCGAGTCCGTTGCGGTTGCACGATACATCATCTAGAGGGCCGCGCAGACTGAACGCTCTAAAATAATTGTTTGAGGAGTCCGCAGACTGGACGGTCTACGGTAGATTTTAGATCCACTTCCTAAGCTTGAAGAACGCCAGCATGCCGACAGTGATGACCACCAGCGCTGCAGTGACGTACCAGATACCGTTTGGGTTCTTGATTAGCGGGAATTGCTCGAAATTCATTCCATAGTATCCAGTGACCAGGGTGAGCGGCAGCATGATTGTCGCCAGGATTGTAAGTCCTTTTACGATATCGTTAGTGCGATTCGCCATCTGTGTCAAATAGATATCGAGCCCGCCAGTCAGCAGGTCGCGGTATGTCTCCACTAGATCCATTGCGCGAACCGTATGGTCATAAACGTCACGGAAGTAGATGCGCATATCTTCATGGACGAAAGGGGTGTCGTCGCGTATGAGCAGGTTTAAGAGCTCGCGCTGGGATGCGACCGCACGTCTGAACTGCAAAAGGCCTCGCTTGAGAGCGAAGATCGTAGACAAAAGACTCACATCGGGATTTAAAAGCAGGTCATCCTGCACCGCGTCGATGGTATCCCCAATGTGATCGAGCGTTGGCAAATAGCGATCGACAACCACATCAATGATCGCGTGCAGGATCTGGTCAGGTCTTTCAAAAAACTTAGCATTTGTGTTGATTCGTTTTTCTAACTCTGCCACCGCAAGGCTGGGCCCGTCGTGGACTGTGATTATGTAATCGCTCCCTATAAAAGCATCGATCTCGCGTAATCGGACCTCACAAGGCTTTTCCGTATAGTGAGTCGCGTTGATAATCAGGAATGAGTAATTTTCGTAGTAGTCGACCTTGGCGAGCTGTTCATAGTGGCGGCTGTCCTCCACCGCTAATTCGTGAAACCCATAATGGGCAGCCAAATCATCGAGTGCCTGGCTCATCGGGTCTTTGAGATCAATCCACAGTAGGCCAGGACGGTCGATAATTGTCCTCAGACTGTCGGTCGTTTCCGAGGTAAGCGTTTGACTAGCCGTTTCACTCATTTCATGGGAAGGAAAACCGGATGACCTGAAATGGCCTCCCAACACGCGAAGCTATCCGTTTGAGGTCTCTATTTTATAAGGGAGATGTCCAGCTCTCCCATTTTAACTTCTCGGCTTCTATCGTCTGCGCTTTGCGGGCCGGCTGGCGCGTTTTTTCTGTCGTGGCTCACTAATCGTGGATTTGATGTTCGATGTTGTTGGGCCGCTTGGTTCGGCCGCAGCTACAATCTCTGCCGGTTGCGTCGCCAGACTGACTTTTTCCATACTCACTCCGTAGTCTATTGCAATCAGAAAAAGCAAAACGCAAATGGCCAGTGTTAGACCCCAGTAGCCGATGCTCAAAAAAACGCCGCCAGCGTAGACGGTGAAGACGATAAGACCGCCAACGACTACTAAAAATAAGATGCGCGGCACGGTTAGCTGCCCGCTTTTGATAATCTTATCTCGTTCTGCCATTACATAACTCCTGGTGCTTATTACAGATTATGACCGCTCAAGTCAGATACTCGCAAGAGAGGACATTTTTTGTTTGGCTCTCAAAAATGATTCTCCGAGCCTGTTAGAACCCTTTACTACTCACTCCCAATGCGCATTCCATAAAACGATCGCCAAACGAATACAGTTGATACGATGAAGAAAGTTGCGGCCAGCACGTGACTGATCATCGGACCTGCGTCAGTCGTTAACTTCACAGCGAGCTCAACCGCCAGCAATCCGAAGAGAGTGGTGAACTTTATGACCGGATTAAGCGCAACAGAAGAGGTATCCTTGAACGGATCACCTACCGTGTCGCCGACGACTGTGGCGTCATGTAACTCGGAACCCTTTTGCTTGAGTTCCACTTCGACAATCTTCTTCGCGTTGTCCCATGCCCCACCGGCATTGGCCATAAAAATTGCCTGGTAAAGACCGAAGATGGCGATCGAAATCAAATAACCGATAAAAAAGAAGGGTTCCAGAAACGCAAAGCCCAGAGTGCAAAAGAACACCGTCAGAAAGATATTAAACATCCCTTTCTGAGCGTATTGAGTGCAGATCTGCACGACCTTTTTGCTGTCCTCCACCGAAGCTTTCTCGACACCCTCCAGTTTTATGTTTTCCTTGATGAATTCGACGGCTCGATAGGCTCCGGTTGTTACTGCCTGCGTCGACGCTCCGGTGAACCAATAGATCACGGCTCCGCCAGTGATCAGGCCAAGTACGAAAGGCGCGTGTAAAAGCGAAAGACTTTCGGTATTGCTTGTTAGACCGCTGGTAAGGGCCATTATGATCGAGAAGATCATCGTCGTGGCGCCCACGACCGCCGTCCCAATCAGCACTGGCTTTGCGGTCGCTTTGAATGTGTTACCGGCGCCATCGTTTTCTTCGAGCAAATGCTTTGCGCGATCGAAGTTTACGTCTATGTTGAATTCCTTCTTCACGTCCTCCACCACGTTTGGTACCTGCTCAATCAGAGAAAGCTCGTAGACCGATTGAGCGTTATCAGTCACCGGTCCATACGAGTCCACCGCGATAGTCACTGGTCCCATTCCGAGAAAACCAAACGCAACCAGACCGAACGCAAACACCGCTGGTGCAACCATCAACGACCCCAACCCAAGGGTGCTGAACCAATTCGCCAGGGCCATCAAAGCAACTATGCTTATGCCCAGCCAATATGCAGAATAATTCCCTGCAACCAGTCCCGAAAGAATATTCAGTGATGCCCCGCCTTTATCCGACGACAAGACTACCGCTTTGACGTGTCCTGAATTCGTTGAAGTAAAAACCTTCACCAGCTCCGGTATTATTGCCCCGGCAAGCGTTCCGCAGGAAATAATCGTGGAGAGCTTCCACCACTGCGAACCGTCGCCAAGAGAAGGAATGACCAGCCAGGATACGATGTAAGTTAATCCGATCGAAATCGCAGACGTGATCCAGACCAGACGTGTAAGTGGCATCTCAAAGTTCATGAAGTCGGCGGTCTTGAACTTAGCCTTGGTTATTAATTCGTTTATGAAGTAAGAGAGCGCGGACGCGATAACCATCATCACGCGCATCACGAATATCCAGACCAGCAGCTGAACCTGAATGGCTTCGAAGCCGGCACCGACAGCCTTTTCATTTACGGCGAGTGAAATGAACGAGATCAGTGCCACGCCAGTAACGCCGTAAGTCTCAAATCCATCCGCGCTGGGCCCAACCGAATCACCTGCGTTATCGCCGGTACAATCAGCGATGACGCCGGGATTCCTGGCATCGTCTTCCTTGATCTTGAAGACGATCTTCATTAAGTCCGAACCAATATCCGCAATCTTCGTAAAAATGCCGCCTGCAATTCGCAATGCGGCAGCCCCCAGCGATTCGCCGATCGCAAATCCTATGAAGCACGGCCCGGCGTACGCGCCTGGAATGAACAGCAATATGCAAAGCATTATCAGCAGTTCCACGCTGATGAGCATCATCCCAATACTCATCCCGGCTTTTAGTGGTATTGTATAGATCGGGTACGGCTTACTCTCGAGACTCGCGAAGGCGGTCCTGGAATTTGCGAAGGTATTCACTCGAATTCCGAACCATGCGACGCCGTAACTCCCGGCGATGCCGACCAGGCTAAACAAAAGAATTATTATGACTCTCGCAGTCTCGAATTTGAGGAGCAACCCAAAGTATAACGCGATGATTACTGCGATAAATGCTTCCAGAATGAGAATAAACTTGCCTTGAGTGATCAGGTATGTCTTGCACGTCTCGTAGATGAGTTCCGAGATCTCGCGCATTGCTTTATGTACAGGCAGGTTCTTCAAGTGAGTGTAAATCGCAAGGCCAAACAGAAGACCGAGAGCGCAAACAATGAGACCGAACAGGAGCAGCGTGTGGCCGTCGATTCCGACAAATTTGACCTGAGACAGGTCAGGTATTTGCAGGTTAGCTTCACCACCTGCCTGGTGCGTGCCGTGTTGAGTCTGTCCAAAGACCACCGCAGAATTTGCCATCAAAACGGCAAATGCCATTCCAATCAACAGCAGCGTTCGTCTTTGCGCCGCTTTGATAGTCATTATCTTTATTGCGTTCGGTATCATTTCTAGAACGGTACCAGATCTCATATTGCCTTTATTACTTCTCCCTTTAGAGCTTGGGTTATATGTATGATAATCAGAAGCCAGAATGATGTTCAGTCCTTCCAAAGCCGCTGGGAAGGCAACTTCACTCCTGACGCTTCTAACAGGGGTTACCTTGCAGCTGTATTGTGAGCCGTCTAAAATGAGGCCACGCGTGAACCGCGCTCACATGACAAAAAATCGCGGCCACGGCAAAGCAAGCCTTATAGCATATTGAGCAGTTATTCAGCAAGTAACGAGGGCGTAAGTGTTTGAAAAATGGCGTGATCCAAAGTGGCGGTATTGGGAATTTACATCTTCAGGCGAATGACTTTTTGCGGAAATCGCCGTAGTACACGTCAGGATTTCTGATTTCCCGCAATGCTTTGGTGGATGGTAATCAGATCACTCAGCAATGCATACGCCGTCTGCTTGACTCCCGGGTCATACTCAAAAACAGCAATCTGACCCATCAAATCGGTCTCCAGTACGAGTACATTTGACGTGCCTCGCACAGATCCAAGTGCGGATTCCCTCGCGACGGATTCCAGGGCAACCTTCAGGTCTACTCGCCTATCCGATCTCACACATCGTGCTACTAACCGCAACGCCTGTGAATAGCGCGTAGCCCTTGCTACGGTTTCGATCGTTATGCCCCGGATACCCTGACGATCAACATCGGACGGACGCAAATCTGTGTTGAACAGGACGTTTGCAAGGGCTGTAGCCTTGATTGCGGCATCCCAACCGTCTATGTCGTAGTCGGCGTTAGCTTCGCCGATACCGAGCCTCTGGGCTTCGGCAAGTGATTCATCAAATCCAAGACCCGATTCCATTCGAGTCAATATCAGGTTAGTCGTGCTATTAAGAACGCCGCTGAATCCAAGAACTCGTGCGCCGGGCAGACATCGCTCGACAAGATTGAACACCGGCGCACCGTCCATTACCGTTCCCTCGAAACGCAGGTTCAGCGCGCCGTTATCTGCCAACGCCTTCAATTCTGAGTAGGCAAATGCGACAGGTCCCTTGTTCGCAGTTACGACGTGCATTCCGCGAGCTAGCGCGCTCCGGATGTAATCAATAGCTGGTTCGCCATCAAACGCGTTTAACGGAGTGGTTTCGAAAAGAATGTCGACCGGGCACCTGGTGATTACGTCAAAAGGGTCCGAAGCAGCAACGGATCCTGGCAATGCCGACAGTTGTCCGCCGCTTTCAACACATTGGGCGGCTTCAATAAGATCAACCCCGCCGGGCGATATGATACAACCGTGATTGGCAGTAGCGATTCCTTTGGTTTTTAGGCTAAGACTGTATTGAAGACCCAGTTCTTCTAGTTTGTCGTTCAGCATCCGCGCAAAAGCTCGCGCGACATTGCCATAGCCGATAAAAGCGGCGGTCAATTCCATTGAGGACGGGATTCCATCAAAGTTCAGACACAAAGTTGCTGATTAGATCTAATCCTTCACGGAGATGATTAGCGTTAGAACCGAAGCCAATGCGAAGATATTTGCCCATCAGGAACTGCTCGCCGGGAACGATTAGCACACTTTTCTCCTGCCGGAGCCTTTCCGCAAATTCCAGCGAGCCAATATCAAGATGATAACGCAAATATGCGATCGCTCCCGCTTGCGGTTTTATAAAGGTGAACTCAGCCCCGTGTGCCCAATCTTCAATAATCGGGTAATTGGAATTCAGGATTGTTCGTGTTCGTTGGAGGAGCCTGGCTCGATTCTCCGGGCGTAAGGCTATTCGTGCAAGCATGTCGCTCGCCGGACCCGGACCTATTGTTGTGTAATCGTGATATGACCAGGCGCTCGCTACGAGGTCCGGGGTTGAGACTATCCAACCAATCCTCAACCCGGGTAACCCGTAAGCCTTGGACAGCCCGCTGGTGATGATGACTTTTTCATACTTACCCCAGAAACTCGGGGTGATGCCTCGTTTAAGCTCCGCGCCACGATAGACTTCGTCCGCGAGAATCCAGGCGCCGACCCGCTGGGCTGCCGCGACAACTCTCTCCATTTCCTGATCTGTAAGGATCGCTCCGGTCGGGTTATTTGGATTACAAATAGCAATCAGCTTAGTTCGAGGAGAGACAGATCTTTCCAACGCATCGAGATCCGGCGCCCATTCGAGTTCTTCGATCAACGGGAGCGGTTTTACTTCGGCACCAAAAGCCCTCACCAGTCCCCAGAGTTGCATGTAGTTTGGCAGCATCATCACTACCTCATCGCCGCGTTCGGTAAGCATCCAGGCGATCAGGAAATTTGCCTCGGCTGTCCCGACAGTGACCAGCACATTGTCTTGATCAGCGCTGGGATATAACGATGCGATAGCATTTCTAAGCTCGGGAGTGCCGTTGGACTGGCTGTAGCCCAGCTCTGCGTTAAGGAGGGCTTCGCGCTCGCTGGCAGTGGGGATCAGTTCGCCGATCGAGGCCGGATGTACCCCGCTTTCAGAGAGGTTGTACCTTACCAGGTTCTCCCAGGTCGATTGCATCCTCTCCATCTGGAATTGTTCAAGCTTCATCGTTGCACCTCCAGAGCTGCGAAAGAGTCAGGCGATAGCATATGAACGAGCTGATTATACGTTTGATTCAATATTCCGCGTAGAATTGGACTCTACAACACGCCGAAAACTTAAGGATCGTCACAGATCGCGGTTCGCAGGAGGGAGCGTTGGAAGTACTATCCCTTCAAGTCGCTCTCGGCGTAGTCGCATATAAGCCGCTCCGGATCTCGTTCGTTGAACGCTTCCTGATTAAGCCAAATCTTTATGCGTCCGTCAGCAGATTCGCAGATAATTTGATCGTAGCGGACGAAATATCCAGTGAGCTGACCGAATTCATTAAAGATGTATCCGGGAATCAGGCTTTTGATGTCAGAAAACGGAATTATCACTAATTATTCCTCACTCGACTCATCGGTGGGGTTTTGATTTCGGTTATACAGCGATTCAGGTTTTGATGTGGCCGGTAGTGTTTCGATGACGACATAATCCATTATTTGGATCTTGATTGTATCGCCCAATGAGTTGATGCGCGGGACCTCCCAAACCATTCCATTCCACGTTGCCAGGTCGAATGACTCCGGGTCATTCGGCGCTCCGCGGATCCTAACCCATGCTTGTTGACCTTTGATCATCCTCGCTCAGCAGGCTCCCGGTTTCACAATGCCGTGTTTCCAAGCCGAGGGGCTGCAGGACGCACTTAAGGTGCCACACATGCATTGCAATTTCAAGAGTAGCTCCCTGTCAGTGGCTCGTGACTGTTCGGAGTGGGTGAAATTATTCTCGCGGGGGTAGTGCAATCCCAAACACAATCGCCGGAGTGCTGGAGAACGAGGCTTAGCGGTAACGGGTGAAGGGCGGGCTGGATTCCGGCATTCCGCTCCGTACTTCAAATAACCGTCGTCACTATCTCGCGAATGCTTCGCTGGAGTTCTGTGTCATCTGTTATCGGACTACTTATTGCGACTTCGCAAGCAAGGTGAGGATGAATACCGCTGCTAATCAGCTGAGCGGCATAGACCAGCAGGCGAGTTGAAACGCCTTCCTCAAGGCCATGTCCCTTAAGATTGCGGACTTTCTCTCCAATCAGAACCAGATCGCGTGCTGTCTGTTCATCGACCTTTCCTTCGTGTACCAATACGGCAGCTTCCAGATGAGCCGGTGGATAATCGAACTCCAACCCAACAAAACGTTGTCGAGTGGACTGCTTCAAATCCTTGAGTACGCTTTGATAGCCAGGATTATAGGAAACGACCAGCAGGAACTCTTCAGGGGCTTGAAGGATAGTGCCCCGCTTTTCGACTGGTAGAATCCTGCGGTCATCTGTTAGCGGGTGAATTAAAACGATAGTGTCCTTTCGGGCTTCGACTATTTCGTCAAGGTAGCAGATGGCGCCATGTTTTACAGCGGTGGTTAGCGGACCATCGTGCCAGACGGTTTCATCTCCCTCCAACAGAAAACGGCCGACAAGATCGGTGGCAGAGAGGTCTTCGTGACATGCAACCGTGATCAAAGGACGGTTTAGCCTCCAAGCCATGTACTCGATAAAACGAGTCTTTCCGCAACCAGTCGGTCCCTTCAGCATTACCGGGAGCTTGCCCCGGTACGCAGCCTCAAATAGTTCTACCTCTTTACCGACCGGGAGGTAATAAGGTTCATTCCCGATAACGTGCTTTTCAATTGCCTGTTCTACTGTGGCTTGTTCGGCAGTCATAGACAGCTGGAGCTCAAGATGCGTGAAACCAGAGGCGTTTTACGCATCATATATGTGTTCCTTTCCGCAATTTCCTGGCGTTGTGTATAATTCTTAGCTTTGAGCTTTGCATTCGCGTTTTAGCTGCGTGGGGTACGATCGGGAATGATAGCATCGCTAAACCGCCCGAGCAAAGAACGAGTACAAGTATGACGGTAGCGGTAGCAATGAGCGGTGGCGTCGATAGTTCGGTCGCGGCCGCTATCTTAAGAGAGCAGGGGAACGATGTCGTCGGCTTTACGATGCAGCTGTGGAATCAACGCCGACGGCTCGCTCCGGATGAAGAGCCGCTACCCTCGCGATGCTGTTCTCTGGATGACGTCTATGACGCGCGGTGCGTCGCCAGCGATCTGGGAATCCCATTTTACGTGCTCAACCTCGAAGACGAGTTTGAACGATCGGTAGTGCGACCTTTTGTTCAGGATTACCTTGACGGTCGCACTCCAATACCCTGCGTGTCGTGCAATACCAAGCTAAAGTTCGCAAGGCTGGTAACCGTTGCCCGCGAAGTCGGAGCAGATCGCGTAGCAACAGGGCACTATGCGCGCGTTGATCATCACGAAGAGACCGGACGGTTTAGACTAAAGAAGGGACTGGATCTATCAAAAGATCAGTCATATTTCCTTTTCGAGATGACGCAGAAGCAACTGGAGCGCGCCGTTTTCCCGCTTGGTGAGCTGACGAAACCGGAAGTTCGGAAGATCGCGCAACGCCTCGGTCTGAATACGGCGGAGAAACCAGAGAGTCAGGAAATATGCTTTGTGCCTGATGGAGATTATGCGCGGTTCGTTGAGAACTACGCAAAGTATGAGATGGGTGGTTCCGCAACTTCATGCGGCGAGATAAGCGATCCTGCCGGAAATGTCATCGGCGAGCACGCTGGGTTGCATCGATTTACGATTGGCCAGCGCCGCGGAATCGGTATCGCATCGAGCGAGCCGCTGTATGTTGTCAAAATCGACGTTCCACGCAATCAGCTTGTGGTAGGCAATCGAAACGAGCTGTTCCGAGATTCCTTCACCGCTCGGGGTGTCAATTGGCTGGCGATCGCGCCTCCGAACGGCGAAGTGCGTGCCAACGTGCGGATACGCTATCGGGCGAATGAAGCGCCTGCGACGATCTACCCCACCGGGGCAGGGCGGGTGCGTGTACTGTTCGATCAGCCGCAAGCCGCGATCACCCCAGGCCAGGCCGCCGTGTTTTACGATAACGATGTGGTTGTCGGTGGAGGATGGATCGAACAATAGGCCTTCGATCATGTCTTGAATAGCGAAGGGTAAGAGATCAACAAAGGTGACAATCAAACTGCAAAACGGATTGACCTCAGCCAGATGGACGACACTGGCAGCGCTGGCTCTCTGTGTGAGTGTTTGCCTGATGACTTCCTGCGGGCCGACTCGAGGCGCAGTCGCATCCAGCTCTGCGTTTGGGTATTGTCCCGTCTGTCATATGAAGGTCAAAGCGACTGACGATTGGGCGGCGGAGATCTACTATAAGGATCAAACGAAGCTTATGTTTGAATCACCCGGCGACATGCTGACGTTTTATACTGCCCCTGACAGCTATAACGTGGCCGCCTCGAACAAGGATAAAGGCAATATTGAGAAGATCCTTGTAAAAGATTATCAGAACAAACAATCGACGGACGCACGCCAGGCGGTATTTGTTTATCAGAGCAGAGTTGAGGGGCCGATGGGACCTGACTTTCTTCCGTTCGCGCTTCGGGCCGACGCCGAAAAATTCGTTGCGGAAAACGGCGGCACGCCGTTGTCGCTAAACCAAGTAACTCCAGAGATGTGCCGCGATCTAAGAAAGTGATCGTTGACGGTTGTACCCGGCAGGCGTGAAGGACGCTACGCGCTATACTATGATCAGAAACACATGGTTATCAAAAACTCTACTGGGGCTGGTTCTTATACCCTCCCTATCGTGTCTATCCTATGCGCAGGGCAGTGATCGCGTGGTGAAGGCGACAGGTTATGTGTCCGTCGACGCAATAAGACCCGGTGATAAGTTTAATGTTGCAGTGGCGGTGGAAATCGGTGACGGATATCACATTAACGCGCATCGCCCGACACTCGATTATCTTATTGCGACGACATTGGCGCTCGGTGCGCCGGCAGGCATCAGCTTCGCCGATGAAAAATATCCCGCGCCGAGCCACCGCAAGTTTGAGTTTCAGCCGGACACCCCGCTTGCGGTGCATGAAGGCACAATCTTCATAACCGCTGAGGCCCAGGCGGACAACGCAATCAGACAAGGCGTTGGAAGTATCAAGGCGATGGTCACCGTTCAGGCGTGCAATGACAAGCAGTGCCTCGCGCCATCCGACCTGGCTGTTGAGATACCGATCAAGTTCGCGGCGTCCAGGCAGACAGTCAAGCCGATCAACGCCGAAGTATTTGCAAAGGCGTCGGCACAACCGGACAGCTCGACCGAAGCACCGTCAATGTCTGCTGGACTGGTTGAGTATCAAGGCAGCTCTCAGAGCGAAAGACTCTTCGCCGGCAGCCTTGTATCTATACTGATTGGGGTGTTCATTGCAGGCCTCCTGCTGAATACCACTCCGTGTGTGTACCCGATCATACCAATCACGATTGGATTCTTTGTGAACCAGGGAGCTCGGGAAGGAAAACCCAAGATCAGTAAAACGTTCTTAATGGCGTCGATGTACGTGCTGGGCATGGCCTTGACGTACTCTCTTCTTGGGGTAATCGCCGCAAAATCTGGGGGTTTGTTTGGCGCCGCGCTGCAGAACCCGATAGTGTTGATCGCCCTTGCGGCGATTATGGTGGGGTTATCGTTGTCGATGTTTGGTGTTTACGAGTTCAGGCTTCCTGAGGCGCTGAACCGGATGGCTACAAGCAGCACTCAATCCACCAGCGGAATGTTTGGCGCGTTCGTGATGGGATTGACGATGGGAATCGTGGCTGCTCCCTGCATCGGCCCGTTTGTGCTTGCGTTGTTGGTAGAAGTAGGAACGAAGGGAAGTGCGGCTTACGGCTTTATGCTTTTCTTTGTTCTCGCTCTGGGGCTGGGGTTCCCCTATCTGGTGCTGGGCACGTTTTCCGGTGCGCTCAAGACGCTTCCGCGCTCGGGGTTATGGATGGTTACAGTGCGCAAGGTATTCGGTCTCGTGTTGATTGGGATGGCGCTGTATTTCTTGATGCCGCTGATGGGCGCGGCCACCGCTTATATCTTTGTGACCTTCTTCGCTGCCTGCGCATTGTATTTGATCTTTTGGGAAGCTGGCCGGACAAAACCATCTCAGTTTGGATGGGTGCTTCGGGCAATTGGCGTTGGTGCGGCGGCAGTGGCCGTGATCATGGCGCTGCCGAAAAAGATCGAGGCCGAGATCCAATGGCAAACCTACAGCGAGCAGGCGTTAGCCGACGCGCGGCGAGAAGGAAAAGGTGTAATCATCGATACTTTTGCCGATTGGTGCATACCCTGTAAGGAACTCGATCAAGCAACATTCACAAATGTGGCCGTCAAGAAAGACGCCGAGAGATTTGTAACACTTAAGCTGGACCTTACACGCAGCGAGGCGGGATCTGAAGCCGCTAGAGCAAAGGCAAAATTTGGTATCCGCGGTGTTCCGACTGTCATATTCCTGGACCATCAGGGTAAGGAGCGCTCCGAACTTCGACTGGAGGGCTTCGAAAAGCCTTCGCTCTTCCTACAAAACCGGATGCAAAAAGTCGTGTCACCGGTTGGAGATGCGAGTTTGGCCCTGGCTAAGAACGCTGGCGACTCCAAGGCGCCGTTATCGGATGCTGCTACTGGCTCCGCTGTTGAGCCGGCACCGGCAATCAGTCTCAATCTTTTGAACGGAGGGACGCTAGCTCTTGAGTCACTGCGGGGAAAGGTCGCAGTGGTTGATTTTTGGGCAACCTGGTGTGTGCCGTGCTTGTCAGAAATTCCGATGTTCAACCAGCTCAAGAAGGACTATCAGGCGAAAGGCGTCGAAGTGATAGCCATATCGCTTGACGAAGAGGGGGCTTCAAAGGTCAAACCCTTCTTGAAGGAACACCCGATGGATTACAACCAAACCATCGGCGATAAAACGACGGCAAACGCTTTCAACGTGGATGATTCGACGTTGCCGGTAACGTTGCTGATCGACAAACAGGGCCGGATTAGATTTCGGCATGTGGGTATTACGAAGAAGGATGTTCTTGAAGTGGAGCTCAACCAATTGCTATCCGAGTGAAGGGTTCGACGCCAGAAAGGAATAGCCAAACCATGAAATCAACACGACTCCAATTCGTTCTTGGTTTTTTGATACTGTGCGTCCTTTCGATGACCAAAGCGATTGCCGGACAGGAACTCGGACGCTTCTCGGTAGTTGGTGAAGCGAATAAAACCGGCATCTTCGAGCTTTCAGAGGGCATGACAATAAAACAGGCGGCTATCCTCTTCGAAGGCGTGACTCAAAAGGCTTCTCTTTCTCGAATTGTCATCCTGACGGAACGCGAACCCGAGTACCGATTGATTTGGAAGGAATTCTGAGAGGTACGAAAGCTGACCTGCCAGTTGTTGCCGATGACATCATACTGATTTCGGAGTTCGGCGTTAATAAAATCTTGTAGGCATATAGAGAGCGTGTGAAAGCCTTGAGATACCGACGTGCTAAAAATCGATGGTACCTCTAGACTTATCGCCGCACATGTTGAATCATCTCGGCCGCCACGTTTCCGCTCATAACTGCACTCTCAATAGTTGCGGGAAGTCCCGTATTCGTCCAATCACCAGCTAAGATCAGATTTGGAATCGAGGTCCGTGGCCCGGGGCGCAGATCGTCAGATTCGATGCTGTGCGATATCGTCGCTTCTCGTTCCTTGACAATCACGCTATGTCGGAGAGTCGCTGAGCGGCTCGACGGCAAGAGCTTGTTCAGGTCTTCGATAGCCATTTGAACCAGTTCATCCTTATTCCAATCAACAAAATCGCGTGCAGCGCTGATGATTACTGCAACCTGATTCGATCGCTTGCCTGAGGAAAGAATCAAGTCCTTGTTGAATAACCACTGACTCCTGGTTCCTAACATCCCAACAAACTCGCGTTCGAACACTGGCTGATCAAACCATAGATTCACTGAAACTATCGGCGAGGATCCCAGCCTCTCAATTCCCGCGAATCCATAGGTTCTAAATTGATCCGGCAGAATCGCAAGGAGCGCTTCTGGAGTTACCGCGCTGATGAAGAAATCAGCTTCGATCCTGGATCCATTCTTCAACTCAACCGAGCTAACCACACTGTGTTCGACGATCAATCTTTGCACCTGTGCCCCAGGGGTCACGCGGCCTCCTCTAGCAGATATAAAGTTGCTTGCGCCATCGGTATAGAGGTCGCTGAGACCGACTTTCGAGATTCCTATGTTCGAGTTGTTCGAACTGCCACCGAATGCCTCTTGCAGAACAATCTTCAGCATCCGAGCCGAAGCGATTGCCGGGCTCTGATTTAGCGTCGCGATGACCATCGGATACCAGAACCGTTTCTTGATTCGCTCCGACTGTCCGAGCTCGTTGAGCCATTGATCAACCGTAAGCGCGACTTTTGGAACTTTGCCATTACTCTTGATTGCGCGACGCAGATTGAGAGCGCGGATCTTGTCGCTGAGGTTGATGCCTTTCATCCGGAACAACCCAGCGAGGACATTCAACGGCGCGGGCAGGGGAGGGCAGTCAAAACTGCTTAGACCCTGGTGATCGAGAAAATCGACTCGTGGATGATCCTGGAATCTTAGTCGATCCAGCCGACCAATCTTTTTCAAAAAAGCAATTGTGTGGTGATAACAACCCATGAACAGATGCTGGCCGTTATCAACCACGTCGCCGGTTTTTGAATCGATGAAGGAATAAGCACGACCGCCCAGATGATTGCGGCGCTCCAGAACCTCGACCTCGTAGCCAAGCTCGCTGAGCCTGACTCCTGCTGAGAGCCCCGCGAAGCCACCTCCGATTATTACGACCCGATTGGACACGTTATCTCTTGACTTTGCTCCGGAACCAGATGCTGAGCGCAATTTGCAGCCGGCGAGTCTTAGAGACGCTAACCCGGTTGCCCAAAACGTTGAATTGCACCGCGGGCATCTGCGCCAGCAGTTCCTTGTATATCGATCCCATTATCTCGGCAGCGAACATGGACCTTCTATCCTGCTCGGGAAGGGAAGCTGACGCTTTCTCAAAATATGATTTGGCTCGCGAATGTTCATATTTCATCAGCTCAATAAACGGAGTGTTATAGAGGTGCGAGCGAAGTTCCCGTTCGGTGTACCCGAATCTCTCGAGATCCTCGACCGGTATGTAGATTCTTCCTCGGTCTGTATCTTCTTTCAGATCTCGGAGAATATTCGTCAACTGGAGTGCCAATCCCAGATTGACGGCGTATTCACGGGTGCGGGCCGACTCGTACCCGAATATTTCGATACATATCAGACCTACTGCCGAAGCGGCTCGATAGCAGTATTCGCGCAAATCGGCGAACGTCTGGTAGCTATGCCATTTAAGATCCATTTCCATTCCGTCGATCAGATCGAGGAAAGGCTCCTTCGGCAAATCGAACTCCTCGACCGTAGCCAGAAGTTCCTCACCGAATTCGCTCGTCGGGCTGCCCTGAAATACCGATTCCACTTCGCCTCGCCAAAATTCAAGCTCAGCGTAAGGATCGCGCCCTGTGGGATCCTCATCGACCACGTCATCCAAAAGGCGACAGAAGGCGTACACATTCTTGATTGCGTGCCGCTGGGCGCGCGGCAGCAGCAGAAAGGAGTAGTAGAAATTTGATCCGGTCGCGCGAGCGATTTTTCGCCCTGCCCCGCGTAGCCGTGACACAGTCGATGAAACCGTGGAACTCATCAATAGAGCCTAAAAGCCGTCTTGCTCGACGCCAAAAAGAGAATCCTCAGTTTGTCTGATGATGTGATCACCGGTCGATTGGTGAACACGTCATGTCCGTTTTTTTGGATTCGATCGAGTATTCGCATTCCTCCAAGCCAGACGGCACGGAGCTCGAGGCCAAGTCTTCCGCGCACCGATGTGCAAAGTGGTTTCCCTCGTACAAACATATCGCGTGTTCTCTCGACCTCAAACTGCATAAGAGACTTGAATTGTTCGTTAGCGCTAAAGTTCTTCAAGTCTTTTTCGCCAATGTCGAATGTGACAAGATCCTCTTCGGGCAGATAGATTCGATCCTTTTTGAGATCTACCGACACATCCTGCCAATGATTTGCAAGCTGAAGGGCGGTGCAAATCTGATCCGACCAAAGATGACGCTGCTCGTCTCGATAACCGAACAACAACAGAACTAGCCGGCCGATCGGATTCGCGGACCGTCGGCAATAATCTACTAACTGATCAAGCGAATCGTACCTGCGCCGGGAGACGTCCTGCGAGAAAGCGGAAAGCAGATCCTCAAACAGCTCAGCAGGCAAGTTGAAATCGTCAATGGTTCTTGACAGGGCTACGAAGATGGGGTGAGTGGCGCGACCTCGTAATGATTGCGTCAGCATGTCGCCCCATTGTTCTAGAAGCGTCAGGCGCTCATCTTCGCTGTAGCCCAGATCGTAACCTTCATCTGCGAAGTCATCCGCAGTTCGAGCGAATGCATAGATCGAATAAAAGTGTTTTCTTAGAGGTTTGGGTACAAGTATCGAGCCTACTGGAAAATTCTCATAGTGATCTCGCGCGAGGCGTTCGCAATACTCGTAAGCGCGCTCCAGCGACCAGGTTTTGCAGTCTTCCAGGGGAGATGTTATCGCGTCTGCGAGGGTGCTTTTTTGGTGTTGCGTTGCGGTGTTCATTACCAGGCGTCTGGATCATATTGGCTTTGGCAAGCGGAGAAAGCAAGCGCTTGCAATAGGGTTGGTATGGGTGGAGCACCGCTGAAGCCGCTGATGCCTAAAGACCTTTGTGGAGACAGTTTAATGCCTGCTTGGCGACTAGAGCGGGGCAATTAGTTGACACACTTACAGCATGACGACCCGGCTTCGTCTTAAAGTAAGTTTCTGATCTTTGATTAAGGATGGGAGCGGGGCCCCGCTCCCGGCCAAAGACTTTGTATCTCAGTGCGCTAATGCCGCACGCGAAGTCCTGGTGACGGGCCTCGCCGGCGCGGTACGTGTATGCTTGCTGCAAGACTGTCGCAGGGCGTCGTCCACCAACGGTTCAACTACGCACTCCGACTTGCGGCACACCGTAGATAGTTCGCTTATTACCAGGTATCGCGCGCGTTCGAGCATCCGCTTCTCCCGAAACGAGAGTGGTTTGCTCATTGATAGATACGTGAGATTCTTGAGAACCTCAGCGACGTGAAAGATGTCCCCCGTCTTCATTCTCTCGAGAAATTCCTTATAACGGTCTTTCCAATCGATAGGGGGATTTGTGAAATCCGCCGACAAAGCTTTCAGGAGCCTATCACACTGATTATTGTTGATGGGTGCCCTTAAGCCTATTTCCAAAGCATTGGCGATCGGAACCATTACGGTTGACTCCGTCGCTTTCAGCCTGAGCAGATAAAAGCTGTTCGGCGTGCCTGCAATTTCGGTAGTCGTGATCTTCTCGATTACGCCGATACCGTGATTAGGATAGACAACTTTCTCGCCAATTTTGAAGCTCACAGATACCTCCTTGTGACCATTTGAACGGAAATGTACCTCGGACTGAGGACTCAGCAGTGACCTATCCATTGACATATCGAATGACTCAGTTATTGACGACGAGCCGCGAACTGAACTCGTCGGAGGGTTGCGTGACCGTTGGGCAAGTCTGGTTTAGACCGCTGAACTTGCCCTTCCCCAGCTTGTCCATATACCCAGTTTGCAGTTTACAGTAGTAGCTACAAACGGGTCAAGCAGATCAGATCATTTGCTTGCAGTAATTTCGCGAGCCGCTGTTCCACTAACTCGAAAACACTCACGAACCTGAGTGAGAATCCTTCAGCGCATTGTAAATGAGACTATCCACACGCGACGCAGTGGACCGCGCTCCTTGCGCAACACCTTGATTACCACGTCATCGCCGCTCTTCAAATCACGAGTCGCCCGCACAAAGTCTTCCTGACTTGCAATCGCATGATTGTTGATGTCCAGGATCAGATCATCAGCCGTCATCCCGTTTTCATCAGCGATACTGCCAAGCTCGACGCCTGTCACGAAGGCTCCCTTAGCACCATCTAATCCCAATGTTTTTGCCATCTCCGGCGTTAGCGTTCTTACCGCGATTCCCAAACCCGACTTTAAGCGAGGCTTAGCGTCTTGTTTTGGGGCCGTTGCGCTGTCATCAGGATTTTCGTTTTGTTTATCGGGAGTTCGCCGTGGGCTGCGCGGATCGGTTGGTATCGGCCGCACATTTACGCGGTCATCGCTGTCGTCCTTTCTCTCTTCAAGTTTAACATTGGCCGTGCGACGCTCGCCCGCTCGGATATACTCTATCGAGGCAATACTGCCTACCGGCAGCGAAGCAATCCTGCGTATTAGATCACGAACCGACTTTACTTTTTGCCCGTTTATCCCGGTGATGACATCTCCGCTTAGTAACCCTGCCAGCGAGGCCGGACTGCCTGCGCCAGTCAGTTCTCGAACAAGGACCCCTTGCCCATCGGGAATCTTATTGAGCCGCGCAATCTGCGGCGTTATCTCCTGTGGGTTGATGCCGAGAAAGCCTCGTCGGACCCGCCCGTCTGTTGACAGCTGATTATAAACATCGACGGCGGTCGACGATGGGAGCGCGAAGCCAATCCCGTTGTATGCCCCAGTATTCGTGGCGATCTGCGTGTTGATTCCGATCACCTCTCCGAACATGTTGACAAGTGGACCTCCGGAATTGCCGGGGTTTATCGCAGCGTCTGTTTGCAGAAACTGCTGAAACGGATTTCCGCCGCCGTCGGTGACGCGATCCTTAGCGCTTATTATTCCGGCAGTGACAGTTTGTTCTAAACCAAAAGGAGAGCCGATCGCTAACACCCAATCCCCGACGTTGAGCTTATCCGAGTCGCCCATTTTCGCGATCGGAAGCGTCTTGCTTGATTCAATCTTTACCACGGCAAGATCGGTTTGTAGATCGATGCCCACGATCTTTGCATCGGTCTCTGTGGAATCCCAAAGTTTCACACGGATTTTATTTGCGCGACGGACTACGTGAGCATTCGTGAGAATGAAGCCTGCGGAATTGACAATGACGCCCGAGCCGGTTCCTTCGCGCCCGTACATCTCGCTTTCGTATACTTTGATGTGTGCTACGCAAGGCTCGACATCGCGCGCGACCCTTGCGAATGTTGCCGATAGTGCATCCGGAGTTCCAGCAGCGCTGTTGATAGTAATTCGATTGTCATCCTTCGCGCGGACGATTTCGCTCACGATAGTTCCTACCGCCGCCCCTACGGATAAACAGCAGATCGCAGCAAGAATGAGAATTAGGCGCCGATGTTGTGAACCTGAGTGCTCGTCATGGCTCCTGGTTCCGAATTCGCTTTTTGTATACATCGCAACTCCTTCAGAAGGTACCGCTCATACAGTGCAAGTGGTTGTGGTTTAGACCTATTCTGCCAAAGTATAACAGAGGCCAAGTTTGTGTTGAAGTTCGGGGATTCCAGGGTGACAGCTGGCATTAGGGTATTATGGACCGTTCGAATTGGCGTTGCACAAAGTCTTCCTGGGCCAGGCCATTTTAATGACTCTATCCCGGAATTTGAGCTATCGGAGCTGCTTTGATTAAATTTACTGGTGACCTTCAAACAGCCCAGATCAATTCAGGTAGTGATCTTTGAGCACTCTGAACGCGAGCGTCGATACCTTCTGCTGAAACGTATCGCAAGTTACGGCGGATTCTGGCAATCCGTCACCGGCTCGCTTGAAGGAGATGAGACTCATAAGCAGGCGGCGATTCGCGAGATACGGGAAGAAACCGGTATTTCAGCATCTGAAGACGATTTGATTGATCTCGGGATTGTGAACACTTTTGAGATTGCCCCTCAATGGCGTTCCAGATACGAACCCGGAATAACTCACAACGAGGAAGTGTGCTTCGCTCTTAGAATCAACGAGAAGGACATTCGGCTGGATCCGATCGAACATGAAAGTTGGTGTTGGGTGCCTTACGAACAAGCTATGAAGATGCTGTATTGGGAGAGTAATAAACGCGCTCTAACCGGCGCCGGCGCATTGGACATCGATTCTCAGGTTCGAGAGGTAAGAAACAAATAGAGACCGCCTGCACCGAACAGCAGATTAGGACCCCAGGCTGAAAGCATCGGAGGCAATATTTCATAGCGACCCATCTGCTCAAATAATCCTGTTAGCCCCCAGTAGGCCAATCCAATCGCAATGCCGATCGCTACGCCGTAAAGCGCGCCCCGTTTGCCTACCGAAAAAGAAAACGGTAAGCCGACCATCACCATTACCATGCAGGTCAATGGGAACGCGATCTTGCTCTGCAACGCTATCCGCAAATCAAGCACATCGAAACCCGAATGGGACAAATCGGCGATCGCTCGACGTAACTCCGAAAGCGTCATCGATGAAGAGCCAACCGTTTCTTTTTTGAAATACTCAGGATGCTCCGCCAGGCTGAATCTTCGTTCAGTAAAAGATTGGTACGAGATCGGATGATCGGCTTCGAAGCGCCGCTCCCAACCTTTTTCAAGGACCCATTCCTCGGTTGTTGAATCCCACCACGCCCTTCGCGCATACAATCGGCGTGTTATGCCGAACGGGTTTCTGGAGAGATCTAGTACATTGAGCCGGGCAAACGAATTGGTAGTAGGAGTGAAATACGCGTAATTGAAAATACGCGAGTCGCTTCCGAAAATCCATTTGTTGGTTGTTTGATAGAACGTCTGGGGAGGTTCTTGACCTTTTCTTATCAGGTATCGAAGGCTGTTCTGACGGCGATTGGTGAAAGGCAGGATGTAGTCCTGGTTTACGAACACAAAACCCGAGAGAAGAATCGATGCAGCCAGGGCAGGCGCAGCGAGTCTGAAGATTGACTGGCCGGATGCTTTTAACGCTACCACCTGGCTCGTCTTGTGAAGAATCCCAAAGGTAATCATCACTGCCACGAGCGCGGCCATCGGAGCAACCGAATTTACTATCCAGGGAAGCAGGAAGACCAAATAGTTTATGACTACTGCCCAATCGGTATTGTTACGAGTTATGTAATCGAGTAACTGAAACAACGTGATGATCAGAATCAACGCGGAAAAACCGCCGACGATGAATATAAAGAAACGGGTGAGGTCAGACAGGACCAGTCTATCCATCAACTGCGGAATCCTGATTGAAACAGAGCGTCTACCTGCGGATTGAATCGGCAAAACTTCGGAACGGATTGGTCCTGACGAATTGGACGCTGTGTAAACCGATTTCGGCTGTAGCTCCTCCGTCCGATTGTACTTTTGGGGAGTTCCTTGATTCTCTCGCGACGGAAACGCATGTCGGAGGCTACTGAGCGCTGAGAGAGGATCCCACCCCGGTTGCCTCTGAGCGATTATCACCGCGATGCCTAACACTGCCAGCGCGAGGTTTGCCAGCCATATTCCCAACCAAACGGGCAGCGTGCCGGCGATCGCAGCATGCTGGCCCCACAAAGCCAGGAGGTAGTAGACGATTGTGATGGCCAGTCCAAGCAACAAACCGAACGAGCGGCCTGTCCGGACATTGGTGATTCCGAAGCTAACCCCGATTAACCCAAACACAACACACGCCGCAGGCAGCGCCAACCTCTTATGGATCTCCGCACGCCATTCGCGCTCTTCGCTCGCCGCAGGAGTGTAGGAGGTAAGATCGCCCCAGGTCATTTCTTCGACCTGGCGTGCGTCGCGATCTATTCCTGTAGCTTCGCTGTTCTTTTCTTCAGAAACCTCGAAGCCGTATACCCACTCGTCGGAACGGGCTACTGTGTACGGTGGTGGTTGGTCAGAATTGTTTTTCTTCTTATCCTTCTCCTTCTGTTTGTCGCCTGGTACCTGTTGGTCTGCTGAGGCTGAAGGTGCAACAGTGTTTGAAACAGGCTCTGGAGGCGCGTTCTGCGTCAGTGGCTGATCAGTGTTGTCCGGTTGCCCTGTATCAGTCTGGTGCAATGCAACGCGTTGTAGATGAAGCTCCGGCATCTCTGAGCGCTCTCCCTGCTGCAGCGCTCCTGATGTCGCGGTTAGAATTTTCATCTGTCCCGACCCGTTGCCCAGATCTACCAGAAATATGTTGTGCCAAAGGTTCCTGGCGCGATCAATATCCTCGATGTACAGAACCTTTTGCGGAATACTCTCCTCAAACACCCTGGGCTTGATCTCCGCGTTTAAGCCTTGAAAAACGAGAGACTGATTTGCTTTTAGCTCCGTAAGATCTCGTATTGAACGGGGAAGAAGAGTAGCCGTGATGTACACCATAGCGGCGCCGAACAGTGCAGAGAGAAAAAGCACCGGCATGAGCATGCGGGCGCGACTGGTTCCACTCGCGCCGAGCGCCACTATTTCGCTGTCGCCCGATAGTCTACCAAGGCCTACAAGAGTTCCTATCAGTAGCGAGATTGGCAGGGTGAAAACTAGAATGCCCGGGATTAAGGCTGACATTACGCGCCAGAGCGTTTCCATTGGAAGGCCATTTCTCGAGGCAACAACCAGGAGTTCCGAAAAACGGCTTGCTTCCTGGGCAAAGATAATGGCTGTGAGTAGGAGTAGACCGAGGAGAACATAAGGAACTACTTCGCGGATCAAATAACGGTCTAGCAAGCGCAACATCGGGTGGAGTCTAACACGCGGTCATGGGGGCATCAAGGAAATAGGTCCTGCAGCACGCACAGAGTGTCTCGATTGATGAGGTGGGATAGCGTAGAGAAGAACGAACCGCGGCCGCAGTACGTTCAAACCGAATAGTCGCAAAAAACCTGCCCGGGTAGGTGAGGGCGACGAATCCGCCGCCTTCCCACCAGAGCGGCGTAAACGCGCGCCAAAGGCAACCCGAGCAGGAAACGAAGGCCCAGTCCCCGACGTTTGCTGAGCCCCAATCCAGAAATCCAAATCGATCGAGACTGAGGTCGCATCCGAGGAGGCGCGGAGGGGGGATAGTGAGGGGGGCGCAGAGGATCCTATCTCTGCGTTCCTCTGGGACCCTCCGCGCCTCGCCAGGGACGGCGGACGTGAGTCAGAAGGATACTCACGAATCAATATGAAGAGTCCTAATTTTCTTGCTCTCCATATGTGTCCGTCAGTTAGAAGTTAGTTGGTGGTTGTTGACGGATTCTTGAACTAACCTTGAAGATTTACTTAATCAGTGCCTCATACTTTGCAATCGTTGCCGGAAGCGGGTCTACGCCCAGCTCACGACGAAGCATCTTGCGCAAGCCGTCGAATTGGTCGATCGCGGCCGCACGATTGCCGCCTCTGACGTATGCTTCCATTACCAGACAATGGACGTCCTCCTGATACTGATCGCGCGCCAGCAGCACTTGCCCGTAACGAATGACGAACTCGTAATCCTGGCGTTCAACGTAAAAGCAGATCAGATCCTTAAGAGCCTCCAGATAAAGATCCCGGTAGTAACTCTGGAGTTCCTCGGTCCAGTTATAATAAAGCTCCTCGAGAAAATCGCCGCGATAAAGTTTAATTGCTTCCGCAAGCAGTCGGGCTGACTCATTCGGGTTGCCAGTTCGCCGAGCGTCGCGTGCTTTCCCCAGCAGGCTTTCAAATTGTTCGGTATCCATCTGATAGCGATACTGAGGATTCAACAAATAGGCGCCTTCGCGATACAGGACAAAATCCTTTTTCATTACCTGCTCGCTGTTAAGGGCCTTTCTAAGATGAGAAATCGTAGGATGGAAATTCCTCGCCACGGTCTCCGAATCTGCATCAGACCAGAAGAGATCTACCAAAGTTTCTTTTGGCGCGCGATGATTTCGTCGGGAACACAGATAGCAAAATATATGAAGAGCCTTTGATAGGCGCCATGCTTCTTTTTTCATTCCTGATGGGTCGCGAAAGACCTCGACAGGTCCAAGCATATTTATCGCAAGATCATACGCGGGCGGCTCGATTAACTTTTGACCGGCTGCCGTTTCGGCACCCAGGCTGCTCGCGACCGATACTTCTGTCTGCTGAGCCAGTGACGGAAGGATCGTCTTAAGGTAATCAGCTGCTGGCGCGTTTTTGATTGCGGCTTGAAAGAGATCTGGAGCCGAGATGGCCTTCGACGACAGCAGATATGAATAGTCGAATCTGAGTGATAGATCGATGGCGCGAGAGAGTTGCGCGACTGCGTCTGCCGTTTTGCCTAAGTTCCAGTAAAGCATTGCCAGTGAAAGCTTAGCTCGAGCCTCGTTGTAATGAAGCCCATTGTCACACGCAATAGCTGCTGCCTCGCGTAACGCCGTTTCGGCCTCCACCGATCTCTCACAAGTCAGAAAAATTTGACCACGCTTTATCAAAGCGGTGGAGCGCGCGGAAGCGGACCCGCTTGCTCGAGCTCGGTAGTATTCATTCGAATCCCGTTCGGCAGCAGCTGTATCGCCCATTCGCAAAAAGAGCGTCGCCCGCTCATCCAGCAATTCCCGATCGGTCAACAGGACGCCGGCGGCTCGATATGCGCGTGATGCTTCGTCGTAGAATTCAAGAGCGCGCCGGTAATCGCCGCGTTCGCGGTATAGGCTACCGAAGGCTTCGAGCGTCTCTCCTGCCGCCGTGTTGAGGTTGAACATTTGACATCGATCGATCGCGATTTCGAGGTGTCTTTCTGCGTCATCGAGCTTTCCTTGAACAATCTTTAACCTCGCTATGTTCAGATGTGCGATAGCCTCCTGGTGAAAGGGAACTCGATGGTTTGTCGATTCTTCGGGTCGATCCTCGATCATCTGGCTCAAACATCGAAGAGCCTGATTGAAATCACCCTCCATCGAGTACGGCAGTCCTAAATTGTGGAGCACGATTCGTGCAAACCGGTTGTCACCGGCTTTACGTGCTTCCTCGAGAGCTGACTGCCAGCTCTCGATCGCGTGCGCAGAGCCGCCGGCCGAGTCAAGCGAACAAAGCCCTAAGAGGTTGAAGCACCTCGCTCGGAGGGCGTGTCGATCCGGAGCCAGGTTGATCGCAGAAGTAGCAAGTGACGCGGCGAGCTCACAATCGCCACCAAAACGGGCGATCGATGCCTGACCACGCAAGGCTTCCGCTTCAATGCCGGCATCACCGGTTGCTCGCGCCCTCCGTCCAGTTTCGGCGTATAGACGGAGGGCTGTGGAATGGTCACCTTCGATCAATGCGACATCCGCGCGAGTGATCGATGCGCGCGGCCACTCTTCGCGAGAATCCTCTGGCAGCTTATCAAAGGTGCGTTTGATTGTTTCAAACCGACCTGATTCCACGAGCTCCGACCCGTGACTGGCGAGTAGTTCCGCGACTTGGCCTGAGTCAGCGGCCTCCGCAAGATGATGAACGGCGAGATCCCACCGGTTAGCTCCCGCGAAGTGCCGGGCGCACTCTTTATGCAAGCGCCTGACGTCGTCAGCTCCAAGAGCGCTCGTTATCCACCGATTGAGAAAACTTCGAAAGAGAGGGTGCAGCCGGTATTCTTCATCGGCGCCAGGTGCATAGGTCTGCGAAATGAAAACATTGCGCCGGGCGAGCAAGCGCAACTGGTTCGCACAATTGCTTATGGCAAGCGCAGCCTCGCAGATCTCTGGATCGATTCGATCGAGAAGAGAGAGCTTGCCGAGCATCAATCGCGTCTGTTCTGGTTCGGCCTGCAACACCTCTTCAGCAAAGTAGTCGAAGATGTCCAGCTCTGATTGTTTAAATGCTGATGCCAGCCATTGTTGCGTGTTTGAGTTTGGTGCGGAGTCCTGGTTGTTGCTCTGTGCGGATTGATCCAGCGATTGCTGGATCAATTGCAACCCGGTGACCCAACCATCGGTCTTCTCGTAGAACTGGTGAACCTGATCGGGAGCGAGCGGCTGCCGGAACGTCTCGGCAAATAACTTCTGAACCTCCAGAGGCGTAAACAAGAGATCATTGCGATCTACAACTCCGATCAGCCCTTTGCTCTTCAGTCTGGTAACTGACAGATTGGGCATTGTTCGGCTGGTTATCACAATGTGCAAAACATCTGGTATGTACTGAAAGATTCGGTCCACTGCGGCCGCAATCGGTTCACTGGAGTCAACCTGGTGATAATCGTCAATGACCACGATGGTCTTCTGGTCTATATGTTCAACTACTTCGCTGATGAACACGTCGACTAAGTGATCTGTCTTCGAAGCAAGATTTTCGGTCTCGTCGATGAACCTCAACACAACCTCTCCGAAAGTTGGTTGAAGCTGCCGGATACCGTGCGTTAGATAACCAAAGAAAATCGCCAGGTCCACATCGGTCGGATCGATTTGATACCAAACAAACGGCAGTTCCGAGGAGCGCACAAACTCGGCAACAAGAGTGGTTTTTCCACAACCGGCGTCCGCGCATACGATCGTTGCTGGTTGATCGAGAAATCCTCGAATCCGCTCGACGAGGCGTGGACGAGCCAGCACCCGGCGTCCCAACCTGGGCGGCAACAGCTTAGTCTTGAGAAAAAAGTGCGGCAGCATATCTAAAACCGAGATCGCCAGGATCCACTCACGAGTCTCTTGTACATAGGCAAAGAAAGTTCATAATTACGAGCTTTGCGCCATATGTTCGCCGGTATCCAGCGCCAGGCTTAGCCAGGCGGATGAGATGGAATATATTTTACATAAATCAAACAAGATCGGGTGAAAAGACTGCTCCGATCGAGCAAAGTAACTATAGTCGAAGCGTTCTGCGAGTCGAAGGAACTCGGAGAAAGCCTCACGTCCGCGTTCAAAATCGCGCGCGGACAGCACACGCGCTCGCAGATAGCAGCTTATTGCCAGATAGTAATTACATTGTAATCGTCGGAATAATGGCTCGCTTGCGTCAATTTCGAGAAGAGCGGTCGGATCGCTACTCTCCACGAGCACACGAGCGCACATTTGCCTGGCTAATGCCAATTCAATCTCACGCTGATTCTGTTCCCTATCGGAGATCATCGGCTCTATAAAATCGAGCGCTCGATCTAAGTCGCCCCTGTATAGCTCCAACAAAGCGCGTTCGTAATAGAGATCAGTTTTTATCGGATCGACCCCAACGGTACGATATTCCTCGAGCGCAGCGCAGTAAATCTTCTCGGCTTTTTCAAATTGGCGTTCCTCACGGGCGATGTTGCCCCAAGCTTCAATAATGCGACTTACAAATCCGCGTAGATTGAAAAGACGTGCGAGTTCGTCGGCGTTAGTCAAGTCGCTCTCAGCCAGCGCAAGGTGTCCCAGGGCAGTGTGAACAGTAGCCCGGTTCAAATATAGAAGCACTGAATCAGGATGCAGAGAACGCCGCGTGCCGGAGTCGCCTGAAATCGGACCGCGCGAAAAGCACCTCAATGCGGCATGAAAGTCTCCCTCCATGAAAGACGGAAGTGCAAGATTATGAGAGATTGATTTGACCAGCCGAATGTCACCGACCTCGTGTGCCAACCGCAAGGCTTGTTCCATCAACGCATTTGCTTCGGCGTAACGACCTTCAAAGACTCGAATTGCTCCCTCCACGTTCTTGATCTGGGCTTCTATGTCTGATTGATTTGAGACCTTGCCGGTTGCAATACAGTCCGCGGCTGCTTCCGAATATGCCAAGGCCGAAGTGAAGTCGTGGCGGCGGACCGCAGAGTGTGCCAGACCCGCAAGAGCCGCTGCTTCCGCAGCTTGATCGTTCAAGAGTCGCGCGCCATTGAGTGCCGCTCGGAATGAATCGTCGGCGCCGGAAGGGTTGCCTTCGATGATCCTCACCTGTCCGATTATGTTATGGAGCTGAGGATAACTTTCGAGTGTTTCGAGTCCGAAGCGCGGCAAGCATGAACTTACGGTTTGAGTAAGACCTCCCGCAAGCAGGGCGCGCTCGGCAGAAACCAAGGTGGTCGCCGCGGTTGATTCCTCTCCAGCCTCGAAAAAGTGCTCTAAAGCCAGCCCCCAATTCTCTCTCCTTGCATAATATTCTCCGAGGCGTATATGGATTTCGGACAACTGTTCCTCGGTGACCTCGAACTTCAGCTGTTTCCGCAGGAAGTCTCGAAAAAGCGGGTGATAAGTATAGACATCGCTTTCTCCCGCATGACGGCTAAGGAAGACATTCTCTCTTAGAATTATTTGAAGCTCCTCAGTTGAGACGCTTAATCCGAGCGCTTCGTTTAGGACGTCGGTTGTCAGATGGTCAGGCAACGACGACCTTATGAGGAACTCGCGTCTTCTTTGAGGTTCGGCATTCCAAACACACCGAGCGAAGTACTCAAATATCTCTGTTTGAGAATGAGTGATTATCTCTTCGATCTCCTGCTGCTTTAGAGACTGATCGTAGCTCAGCGCCTTGCGAATAATTTGAAGGCCTGCTACCCACCCTTGAGTCCATCCAAGCAGTCTGTCGATGGACTCTGGATCGTCGAAGGTATTCTGAAACAGCTCGGTCGCTTCGCTTCGGGTAAAGGCAAGAGCGCGGTCCTCGATTTGATCCAGGGTTTGTTTGCTTCGCAAACGCGAAAACGTAAATCCGGGGGCGACGCGTGCCAGCAAAACAAAATGCACGTTGTTTGGCAGCAGCTGCAGAAGTCGATGGATTACCGAGGCACACCAATCGGTCGCGAAGAGATGATGCAAATTGTCGAGTACTATTGCGAACTGGGGGTCGGCCGATTCTGCAAGTTCATACAAAAATAAATCGACCAGTTGATCAGATGTCGAGCCGCTGCCCGATCGGAGCAAATCGAGAGTGCTCTGTCCAAAGGTGGGAATAGCGTGACGTATCGCTGCTACCAGGTAGCTAAAGAAAACTGCGATGTCCCCGTCTGCCGCATCAACTTCGTACCAAACTCCTGGAATGCTGATGCTATTTAGAAACTCCGCGGCTAGCGTTGTTTTGCCCCAGCCGGGCCCGGCGCAAACAAAGCTGGCACTCATTCCAAGGTTGTTGCGAAGCCGATTAACAAGCCTGTCACGCTTTATTAGATTCGCGCTCAGGGAAGGAGCCTGAACTTTGCTTTCTACAAGCTTGATCATGGCAGAAAAAAAACGCGGCGTCCCTCCCCAGAAAACGCCGCGCTTTCCTAAAACGGCTGCTCGCTTGAGCGCCTCGCAGTCCGGGGTTCTCCCCCTGACGCAATTACAACCTATCAGACGCTAGTTGAAAAAAACTTGAACTCGCCTGGATCTTGTCCATTCGAACAGCGACGCGAATCCTCTTGATAGACATCAGCCTCAAGAGTCATCGGGTACCACGTCGATATAGTTTCCGGATTTCCGATGCAGACAAGAGGGAGAAGGACGTTCCTCTTGTCGATAAATCTCTTTGGACAAAACATCTCAGCTCCCACTTCCTCGACCACCTGGAACCGATAGCCGAACACTTGGTCATCACTTTTCGGGCGCACTTACCTGGCAGCTTGTTGTAATGCCACGCCTGAGACAGCAAGCTCGAAACGCGTGATCGATTCATTCGGCCTGAACATACCAGAGGCTGCCCGCATCAGATTTCGCG
>Ga0126384_10000028_pt1 | contig 48293 bp, 34 predicted proteins | sample PanSoiMetPlot_36_FD_92543 | JGI IMG/M metagenome (GOLD analysis project Ga0126384, IMG submission 92543) | Tropical forest soil microbial communities from Panama - MetaG Plot_36 | ecosystem: Environmental > Terrestrial > Soil > Tropical forest > Bulk soil | place: Panama | collected 2016-02-17 | reverse complement strand
TGGCAGTGGCGGTGCTCATCCCAAGAGTTTCGTTCCGTCGAAATCGAACCCGAAGCGCAGCTCGCCCAATCCCTCGTTGCGCATCGTTACTCGAAGTTGCTCGGGCTGCTCCGTATAAAACATCAAGAATCCACCGCCGCCCGCACCGATCAGCTTGCCGCCAAGCGCGCCGTGCTCGCGGGCCACCGAGTACCAGCGATCGATCTGCGGATTGCTCATCCCCGTCGAGCGCTTTTTCTTGTGCTCCCAGTGCTCGTGCATCAGCTCACCGAACTTCACCAGATTCCCGCCCTCCAGCGCCTCTAAGCTGCGCCGTCCCAGCTCCTTGACGTAATGCAGATTCTGGATCATCGCCTGATCCTTGGCTTTGGACTTGTCATCCTGGTCCCGCAACATCTCCGAGGCCGAGCGCGTATACCCAGTGCAAAACATCAACAGGTTGTCTTGCAGCCGGAAGAAAGTTTCCTCGCTGAGCTTCAGTGGGCGCGGACTGACCCTTCCACCCGGGTCGATGTCGAAGACGGTGAGACCGCCGAAGGCGGCGATGTATTGATCCTGCTTGCCGATCGGCTCCCTCAGCCGATCGATCTCGATGAAGCATGCTTGGGCGGCGAGATCCGCGGGGGTGATGAATCCGCGCTTGTGCTTGTAGAGGGCTTTGAGCAGCGCGGTCGTGAAACTGCCCGATGAACCCAGTCCGGTACCGGCCGGGATATCGGCAATGGTGGTGATCTCGAGATTGATCTGGTTGATCTCCAGCAGCTTGAGAGCTTCGCGAATGATCGGGTGGCGGATCTGGTCGACCTCGGTGATCCATTCGATCTGTGAGTAGCGCACCAGCATCTTCTGGTCGAACGTGTCGTGGACCATCACGTAGACGTAGCGATCGATGGCCGCCGAGATCAGAAACCCGCCGTGGTCTCGGTAGTAGCTGGGTAAGTCGGTCCCGCCACCTCCGAGCGTAATCCGCAAAGGACTTCTCGCGATAATCATCAGCCACCCCTCTCGGTCGTCGTTCCCTAGCCCTGCCTCTGTGGAGAAATCCGGCCACCTTTCACGTCTTCCAGCATCGCCAAGATCGACAGTCGCAGCGCTTCCTTCGAGCTGAGCTCGCACTTCCAACCCAGTTTCCGGATGCGGTCGGTGTTCAAGCGCACCACCGGCACGTCCCCCTTCCAGCCGCGGTCGCCGCCGGTGAATTCAAAGCGTACCTTTTCGGGCGCCAGCTGCAGGATCTCAAGCGTCAGTTCCGCGATCTCCTTCACCGTGAGGTAGTCGCCAGTCGCGACATTGAAAACCTGAAAGCGGTCGTCGCATTTGCGATGCGCGGTGAGAACAGCTCTGATCACGTCAAACACGTGGATGTAGCTCTTGCTCTGACTGCCGTCGCCGAGGATTCTCAGCTTGGTGGGATCCGCCGAGAGGGCGCGGACGAAGTCAAATCCGACGCCGTGGGTTTGCCGCGGCCCGACCACGTTGCCGAAGCGGAACGCGCACGCGCGCATATCGAACATGAAACAGTAGCTGGAGATCAGCGCCTCACCGGCGAGCTTCGACGCCCCGTACGTCGAGATGGGGATCATCGGGCCCCAGTCCTCGTCCGCCTCGACAGTTCCCAGATCCCCATATAGGCCGGACCCTGACGCGTAAAGCAGTCTTTTGACGCCGGTGATCCGCATCGCCTCGACCACCTGGTTGGTGAGAAACGTCCCCTCCCAGAAATCGATGTCCGGGGTGGCTACCGCTTTGGCGATGTCCGCGTTGGATGCGAGGTGAATCACCACATCGTGCCCCGCCATGGCGGCCTGCAGCGCTTTGGAGTCCTTGACGTCCGCGCGGACCACCGAGAACCGTGGATCCCGGTTGTGGTGCTGGTAGTGCCACTCGCGCCCGGTCACGAAATTGTCGTAGAGCGTGACTTTGCCGGTGGACGAATCCTCCAGCAGCTTGTCGGTGAAGTGGCTGCCGATAAATCCCGCACCGCCCACGATGAAGTACCGCTCTTTCACTTCATCGACTCCCACTTCGTCTGCTTCACCTTGAGCGCTGGGTGACTGACCAAAAGGTGCCACATCACGGCGCAGAGCCCCTCGGTGTGCGGGGTGATCCGCTCCGAGAAAAGCGGCGGAATCACCACGCAGGCGTCTGCCACGCGCTTGGTGAAGCCGCCATCCTTTCCAACCACGCCGACAACGGTCGCGCGCTTGCCTTTCGCCAGCTCGAGCGCGCGAACCAGGTTTGCCGAAACGTTTTTTTCCTTGTCTCCACCGCCGACCGAGAAGATCAGGATGCAATCCTTTTCACCGATGCGACTGCCCTCCAGCCAGCCGGCAAAGCATCCGTCCCAACCCTCGTCGTTGATGCGAGCGGTGAGCTCGCTGACATTGTCGGTGGGCGTGTACGCCTCGAATCCGCAGATCTTCCGAAAGTCGTTCACCGCGTGGCTCGCATGGCCGGCGCTGCCGCCCACGCCGAGGATGAAGAGCCGACCGCCTCGATCGCGCGAATTCGCAAGCAACACGGCCACTCTCTCGATAACCGAGGGGTCGATGCTCTTCAGAACCTGGGTCGTCTCGCCGATAAACTGCTCGGCGAAACCGCTCACAACTTGTACCCCGCGGACTCCGCGTCCGACTTGAACATCTTCACCGTATCCAGGCTGAGGGCGTCGAGGTCACGGTCGAGCATGGTCATCTTCTTGATGATGTCCGTGGTGACGGTGATGATTTCGCATCCCGTCCTTTCAGCCTGGATAATGTTCAAAAGTTCGCGACTCGATGCCCAGAGCAGCTCGATTTCCTTCCCGTGTGCGGCGCAGATTTCCTTGCAAGCGGCCATGTAGGGTATCGGATCGCGGCCGGTGTCGGCGATGCGACCCGCGAAAACGCTCACGATCGAGGGCGCCCCCCCTTGCAGCGCGTTGCAAACCTCGAGCACCTGACGAGGAGTGAGAATCGCGGTCACGTTGAGCTTCACGCCCGAGTGGCTGAGCCGATTTACCAACTTCGCGGTCGACTCCCCGAGGCTGTTGGTCACCGGGATCTTCACATAAACGTTCTGGCCCCAGGTGGTGATTTCCTTCGCCTGCCGCTCCATCGTCGAGAGGTCATCCGCAAAGACTTCGAAAGAGATGGGTTTGTCCCGGATAAGCGAAAGAATGTCCTTGCAGAACGCTTGGTAATCGCTGACGCCCGCCTTCCTCATCAGGGTGGGGTTCGTCGTAAAGCCCGAAATCAACGGGTTCTTCGACGTTTCCAGCATCTGCGCTTTGTCGGACGAGTCGGTGAAGATTTTGATGCGTCTTTTGAAAACAGATTCGCTCATGGTTGCCCCCGCGCGTCGGGCCTTATAGGCGCCGGGCTGCGCTGCTGTAAAGGCACCCAATGCGGATCAATCCGGCGGGTTACAGCCGACTCACAACGTTTAAACCATCGTTAAATCGCTAACTGACCGTTAACCCGCTCCGAAACGTTTGGTGAACGCTTCGAGTGATTCCGGAGTGTTGATCTCCCAGAAGCGTTCCTTGGCTTCGAAGGCCGCCACCTTGCCCGCTTTGGAAGCTTCCTCGAGTGGCGCGGCGAGATCCAGCGGCATCTGGTTGGACATGCAACGGACGAGCTCGGAACCGAGCGCCATGAAGCCGTAGTCGATGTAGCGCCATCCTGGCTGCGGGTTGGTCTTCGAGTAGAGCATTCGGCCGTTGGACACGGTTGCGTTGCAGACGTGTCCCGCCGGCGGATCCTTGAGCGCGGTCATAACCGCGAGGACGTCGGGTGTGGCTCGGGCAAGCACCTCGCGGCAATCGAGCGCGAGGATCGTATCGCCGTAGAGCACCGCGAGCCAAGGCGGGGGTATTGGAAAGGCGCGCTTCACGGCGCCGCCCGTGCCGAGCGGGAACGGGCCATCGAAAGCGTAGGAAATCGTCAGTCCGAAACGCGCGCCGTCGCCGCAATACGCCTCAATCTGCTCGCCGCGATAACCCACGCTAAGACGCACTTCGCGAAACCCCTGGGCTTTGACCCAGCGAAGCTGGAGATCCGCAAACAGCAATCCGTCGCCGATCGGGGCCAGGAACTTGGGCTGGTCCTCAGACGCATCGAGAAGCCGAGTTGCGCGCCCTCCAGCGAGGATCAGCAGGGGACTTTCGGAAGGAGAAGGCATGGTCAAAAATCAGGATGCCACGCTCGCCTCGCCGTTGCCATTCGAGGTCGCGGCCAGGCAGGCCGTTCACTTGAAATCACCGTTTGGCTGTGCCCAGATGCCGCGCGCACTGAAACCCCCAATGGGCCCATCGCATGATTCGCTCTAGGTCGCGACCACGAACAGCCCTTTTCTTTATTTTGATCGCCTCGGCCATTTTACGGATCGGCCTGGTGTGGAAGGGCGGCCAAAACTATTTCCCCGACGAGATTCGCTACTATCGCTGGAATCTGCTGAAGCATGTCGCGCAGCGAGATTTTCAGGGTGGCTTGGACTATGTCCTGACGCAACCTCAACACACCGGGTTCATCTTCGTGGCCAGCGCGGTGGCGCCGGTGCACAAGTTGGCAATCCGCCTCCTCAGACTGCCCTATGGGTGGGAAACAATTAAGGAGACGGCGTGGGTCCCGGCGCTGTTTTTGTGTCTGGTATCGGTGGCGTGCATCGGCCTGACTTACGCGGTTGCTCGACGCGTCGGCGCCGGTGAGCGAGAGGCGCTGATCGCCGCGGTGTTGATAGCGAGCGCCACGGTTCTATTCTACTACTCGCGCCACTTGGTGCCGTATGACGCCTCGCTCGCGCTGGCGCTGTTGGCTCTGTGGGTGGGCGTCAATCCCCGACCGGCGGTATGGCAGTCCGCAGTCTGTGGAGTCCTCGCCGGACTCGCGTTCCTGACCTACAACGGCTACTGGCTGGTGGCGGGTCTGGTGCTGGCTACCCACACTCTGTTCCGGGCGAAATCGTTTCGCCAAGTGCTTGCGCGCGGAGTCGTCGCTGGTCTTTCGTTCGCGGCGGTGCCGGTGATCTTGACTTTGGCGAGCATCGCCCGCGGAACCAAGCCTTTCATCGTCGGAATGATCGACTTTGCCCGGATGTGGCAAGGGGGATATCCGCCAGAAGGGTGGTCGGTCCCTTGGGCTTTTCTCTGGCACGCCGAACATGGGCTTCTTTTGGCGTGGGGGATCGGAGTCGTTGCCCTCGCTTGGTTTTGGCTCAGCCGATCCGAGGTGTGCCGAGCTCGCGGTACCCTCTGGTTGGCCGTGGTGCTGGGCGGCTATCTGATCATTGCGCTCGGCTCGATGGGGCCCACCAAGTTCTCGATTCACGGTCGAACGGCGCGAGAATTGGTACCGTTTCTATCTCTTGCAACGGCGTGTGCGGTCACCGCGCTTGCGGAACGCTGGCGCTGGGGCAGAGGGATGGCGATCCTTGGCGTTGCAGTATTGGCGGGCCAAACGCTTCTGAATTTCTACCCCGCTTACGTGCAGCAATACCCCGCTGATTTCGAGCGCCGGGTCAAACGCCAGTTTGGACCGGTGCAACGAGGTTTCACGATCGAGGGGCCAAAGCTCGAAGATCTCTGGCTACCGGAGGAGGATCGGGCCGCGGACATAGCGGCGGCCACTCCTGGGGATGAGTTTGTTCCAGGCAAATCGCGATACATTCTCTACAACGTGAAATATCTCGCTCCGGTTTACGGCCCCAAGCCGCCGCGTGCCGGGACCGTAGTGGCGCGGGCAGCGCACCCCCTGCAGTTTCTCCCCTACGCCTATGAGGGATATACGCCGGAAGAGCGGTCGATACTGCGTTCCACGGACATCTCGATGCGGCTCGTCGACATCAGTTCTTCTTCCCAAAGCGCCGAAGTTGGATCGACCGCTTCACGCCAGGGTCAGTGAGAGCGTCATAAGCGAGTGCGTTCACTCAAGGTAATCGCAAGAAATCCGAGTCCCGTCACTTGGTACTGGTTGTTGAGGGGAGCTTGGTCGAGGGGTCTGGTATAGATCGAAGGGAATGTGAAAAGCCGCGCGCCGCCACTGAGGGTCACGTGCTGACTCAGCTCGTACGCGACAGTCGCACCTGCCAACCCTAAATTCTGGTGGACGTGCGTGCTGAGCGAAAGCGATCCGCCGAGCGTGAAGATCAGGGTGACCTTACTCATGGGTGAATAATTGAGTACCCCAAAGCTCTCGGCCGCCGGGTAGATGACGCCGGTGATTGGGTCGATCGTGGGTAAGATTCGGAGAGACAGAGTTCCCCAAATGCTCTGACGCTGCGTTTGCAAGAATTTCTTGGTGACCCGAAGACCAAAATAAGGCCAGAGCTGGTTGTCAATTTCCACGGAGGAGACGGAACGCCCTCCGGACAGTCCCACTAGGATCTCCCCATCTGTGGTTGTTGAAAATTGGTGTCGCCAACCGAGGCCCGCGTCCGCCGCGTAGGTTTTCAGGCCGGGGAAGTAAATTGCATAGCCATCGAACTGCGTCAGCAGCGCGTCGTGAGGCCCCATGGCCGCTACAAGTCTGGCTGTCACTCGCGGGCTGTGAGTAAGAGGACTCAGCTGCTGCGCCGCGGCGGTTGCGCCACCGCTGATGGTGTAAGAGCCACTGAGGCTGATCCCGACTTTTCGAGAGAGAGGTTGCTCAATCGCGAGCGTCGTGGCCTCGCTCACGTATTTGAAGATCGGCAAATAAGCCAGGCTGCTGAAGGTGGGTATCCCTCCTTCGGCTGCAGTGACAAGCCAAGAGAAACTCGCGTCGCCATACGAGAGATCCTCCTGAAGGAGGAGGCGTCCTGCTTTGCCGGTGCGAAGCTCCCCAGCCAATCGCAAATTATTGAGGACGGCGACCTTTTGCGGGACGTTGGGCTCGAACAAGAGAAGCCGCGGAGTATAAGCGGTCAGAAATGTGAACGCGCCGGTCGGAATTTTGAGCGTCAGCGCGGGATTTAGCTGCGCGTCAGCCTCACCAGTCGTCGCGGCCCGGACTTCGCTGCGGAGGTACGCTTCGAAGGTTGGAGCAGCGGCCAGCGCGAACGAGGCGACAAACTCAACCAACATACTTACTCAACCACCACCACATCGCCGGGGCGCAGTCGGAAGGTTGCGCCCCGCCCCTCTTGCCGGCGCAATCTGTCGTAGCTGAAGCGAATCCGAACCGGGGTTGGAGTCTGGCGCAGAACGAAGATTCGATCTCCACTTGCGTCTTGCGTCAGGCCTCCGGCGGTGGCCAAAACTTGAAGCACCGTGGCTGACGCATCGTACGGGAACGAGCCCGGTCGGGGGACCTCGCCGACCACCATCACCGTCTGGGGCTTGGTCTCCTCGACCGAGACCGTCACCCGCGGCGCATTGACGAGTTCGGCAAGCCGCCTTTCAATCACCTGTCCGAGCGCGACCGGCGTGTAGCCCGCGGCATCCACGTCGTTGAGCAATGGCAAGGACACCTTGCCGTCGGCGCGCACCTTGACGCGTGCGGACAGTTGCTCCTGATTGAAGACGCGGACCTGGATGGTATCGCCGGGCGCGAGCGTATAGGGCTTTTCGGCCGCCTCGGAAGGCTCTTTGTATTGATCCACCCACACGTACTTGCCAAGGTCGGCGCAAGAGCTGGCACAGCCCACTGCCGCTAAGGTGAAAGAAACTCGAAGCAAGCGAGTGCTCTCGAAGCGAGGCAGATTGATCATGGGGCGGATTACTTAGCAGAAACGAACGAAGTTGCGCTTCCAGCCTTCGGGGCATTTGGCGGTCTGCTCTTGGCTGAGCTAAAAACTCGCCCCTTGCTCGAGAGATCACCACACGCTTGTGACCCGGGTCGCCGGCGACCTCGCTGGACGCCGCTTCTGTTGCTGCTTAACCCTGGAATCCTTGCCGGTGCCGGCGCGGCCGAGGTCGAAGCAATCAAAATTACAACCCACTCTCTTCTTCCCCAAGCGAGCGCTGGCAAGGATTACAGCTTTCAGTTCCAGTCGTTGGGAAAGGGGCAAGCGTTGGATTGGCAACTGATCGCGCCGGTGAGAACCAACGAGTGGGAGGGATGGAAGCTCGAGCCCACCGGACGCCTCTCTGGCAAAACCGCCGGCGCCGCCTGTGATGCCGCCGCCTGCCCCGAGGGCTGGATCTGCGGATCGGCAAAGCGATGCGAAGGGATTGTCACCTTTTTCGTGAGCGCGTCGAATTCCAAAGGTCAAGTCGACCAGCGGTTGTTTGATCTGATCGTCACAGACCCGGCCAATCCTCTCGAAGTCGGAAACTTCCCGACCTTGGTGCCGGGCGCGATCGGACAGCCTTACCTCGCTCAGCTTTATGCGCGCGGGGGGCTGGCACCATTTCAATGGAAAAAATCTTCGGATGCGCTGCCTCCAGGCTTGTCGCTCAACGCGAATGGGGTGATCAGCGGTACGCCGACAACTCCTGGAAGTTTCACCTGGACCGTCGAGGTGACCGACGCGCAATCGAAAAAGACGAGCAAACGGATCAACATGAGGATCGATGATCTCTCCGAGCGGATCGTCTTCACGCCCAATCCCAAAGCGGTGACTCGTTCGGTGACTCCGCGGATCGGCGTCAATGTGGTGGAAGAATTCAATCATTGGGACGATCGCAAGCTCGCCAATCAGTACCTTCAAAATCCTGGGTTCGAGCCGCGTCCTCCAGTCCGTCGGATGTTCTTGGCCTGGGCGGGCAGCGCCAACACCATCGAGGAGCGTGACATTGCCCAGTACGTCGAGCTGGAGGAATTGAACACTGGCTACTGGGACGGCGGTCGCTATTGGGTCCTCAGCGGGCCGGCAAAAGGGCGCTCCGGTCGGATCTCCAAGTATGAGCGGGTGCCCGACAAGAGCGTGGAGGGCGGGTACCGTGCCGTGTGGACGCTCGCGGATTCGGATTCCTCTCGGGTGGTCGAGAATAAGCCCGGCAAGGACTTGGACAAAAACATCTTCATGGTGGAGTCGCTGCCGCGAAACTTCACCGACCCGAAGAGTTTCCAAGGCACGACCGCGCCCAATTGGTGGCTGCTCGGAGCAGACGAGAGCAAGACATTTTCGGTCGATAAGTCCAAGCCGGCTGGCGGTTCGCAAAGCCTAAAAATCGTCTCCACCGGGGACTGGCCGGTTGCTCTTTCCTCGGTCATCTCGTGGCAGAACCCGTGGCGGCGCCTGCGCAAAGACACCACCTACAGCTTCTCGATCGACTTTCGTCAATCGGGCCTTTCGGACGGTTCCGTGAAGGTCCAGATGGCTGAGCCCTTTTGGATGACCGACCCTTTTTTCGTCCAAAACTTCACCGTGCCCGACGATGGAAAGTTCCACCGTATCAAAGGTCAATTCACCGGTAACGGCCGCAGCGCCTTCGGCTTTCAAATTGTCCTGCCAGGGAAAGGAACGCTCTGGGTGGACAATGCCTCGTTGTATGAATCCACCGCCACCGCGACGGCTGCGAACGGCGATCGGCAACCCGGGGCAGCGGCGAAACCCTTCGAGCCGCTGCCATTCGTGGTCGACGATCTGCGCAGACTCCGAGCCGGCGCGCTGCGCTTCTGGTATCACGACAGCTATCTACCCCTGGCGAGTGTGCTCGCCGCGTCCACCGAGGCGGCGCCAGGCCCCACCCACAATTTGTTTTTCGACCTCAAACTGGCGGAGATGGCGGGGAGCAATGCCTGGATCATCGCGGCGAAGGAGTGGCTTCCAGAGGAGTTCGCACAGCTCGCCGAGTACCTCTCTTCGAAAGATGTCAGCCACGGGATGGGGAAGTTGCGCGCCGAACAGGGCCACCCGGCACCTTGGACCGACACCATCGACCGGATCTACATCGAGTACGTGGACGAAGCGTGGAACTATCCCGGCTGGGCGTACCCATTCGATCCCTGGCACCCGACCAAGTACGCGAGCTTTGCCAAGGAGCGTTTCCAAGCCTTTCGCGCGAGCAAGTACCACTCCCCGAAAGTCACCTTGGTGGCGTGCGGTCAGCTGGGTGATGACTATTGGGTGAACGATCCGATCGATAAGCTGACCTATCCCGCTCACGATGCGATGGACATGGCGCCTTACACCGATCAGTTCATCGCCACTCCCCTGACCGAGCTGAGCGCCACCGTGCTTGGTGAGGAGATCAGCTACGCCAAGACCATGCTTACCACGGTGAAAATTTGGGAGTCTCGCCGCGAGAAAACCAAGATGCTGATCTACGAGGGAGGTCCCGGGACCGGAACCGCCAACCCTTCGGCCTCCGAGGAAGTCCGCAAGAACTCCATCACCTCGGCGAGCCTCAGCCTCGATTCGATGGCGGACCTCTTCGCCAACGGGGCCGGCGAATACGTGATGTTTGGCTATCAGAACAATGCCGCCTGGCAAGTCACGACGGGATCCACGAGCCGGTTCCGCCTACCGATCTGGTACGCCGCCAGCATGTTCAACTCCGTCGCTGGCGGGGCCGCCCAGATTGAGCTCAAAGGCCCTGCTGACGCGCCGACCATTCAGGCCATCGTCGACGATGGGGCTGGGAAAAGAACCGAGGGGGACCGAGTCCCGGCCATCAGCGCGCGTGCCTATCAGAAGGGTGGTCGCCTGTCGTTCCTGCTGATCAACCGGAATCCCGGAGTCGAATACCCGGTGACCGTTCGAACGGGCGATTCCGGCACTTCGTACCAAGTCACTACGCTCGCCGCCTCGAGTGGCGACCGCGGAACGCCCGTGGGCCTTGGGCTGGTGCCGGCCGCTCCGGGGGAGCGAGACGTTACCAAGATCAATGAGGCCGTTCGGCCTGCCGTGGCCACGGTCAAGAGCTCAGGCGGAGGGGTGACGGTGACCCTCCCACCGGCATCTGTTGTAACTTTGCAAGCTATGTTAGGCGGCCAGGGCTGATGTCCGTTACCGTGCACATTGCCTACGTGCTGTGGCTCCTTCTTGGAGCGGTTCTTTTCTACAGGCTCGCTCCAAGGAAAGCGGTGCTCGCCACCTACATTTTGGGTTGGCTCTTCCTCCCGAATGCCGGCTACGACATCATCGCGATGCACAGCAAGCCCACCATCATCGGCGCTGGCGTCGTGGCCTGGAGTCTGGTTTTCCACCCCAAGCTTTGGCTTCAGTTCCGCCCTCGCCTCATCGATGTGCCAATGCTGGTGTGGTGCTGCTTTTGCCCCTTGGTGTCCTCGCTCACCAACGACTTGGGCAATTACGATGCTGCTTCGGCACTCGTCTACAGCTTACTCGTTTGGGGCGTTCCCTACATGATGGGGCGGCTGTACTTCAACAGCGTCCAGGGCCTGCGCGACGTGGCGATCGCATTGGTGGTGGCGGCCATCATCTACGTTCCCTTTTGCATCTGGGAGATTCGGATGAGCCCGCATCTCCACCAAAATCTTTATGGATTTAGGCAACACGACTTCGCCCAGACCTTCCGCTTCGGCGGCTGGCGCCCGATGGTCTTCAAACAGCACGGACTTGCGGTTGCATTGGGGATGGCGACGGCGACTCTTTCGGCGTTCTACATGTGGAGAAGCGGCACCTTGAAGAGGCTGTGGGGAGTGCCGATCGGACAGGTTGCACTGGTGCTTGCCGTTACCACGGTGCTTTGCAAATCGGTCAACGGGGTTATTCTGATGCTTGCGGGGGCCATCGTTTACGCGGTGAGCAAAGGTCTCAAAACGGCATTGCTGGTCATCCTCTTGGCGACCATCCCTCCCATTTACATGTACTCGCGGGTCAGCGGTACCTTTTCGGGAGAGGCACTGGTGACTCTGACCGGAGAAGCCATCAACGAAGAACGAGCTGCCTCCATGGACTTCCGAGTTACACAGGAGAACATGCTGCTCAACCAGGCATTCAAGAAGAAGCTTCTCGGATGGTCGCGGTGGGGCGGAAACCGCATCAAGGACAAACAGGGCAGAGACATGTCGGTCACCGACAGCGTTTGGATCATCGTTCTCGGTGTCAACGGGATCGTCGGTCTGGTCGCCATAAGTGCCTTTCAACTTCTTCCCGTCGTCGTCTTGTTGTTGCGTTGCCCCGGTAGGTACTGGGCTCATCCCAAAATCGCGCCCGCCGCGGCGCTCGCGCTGATTCTGGTCCTCGACATGATCGATGACATGTTCAACAGCATGTACGACCCCTTGTTTTTCATCGCGGCTGGGGCCTTGATGGGTCTGACGAGGCAAAGTGTAGTCGCCGCGCTGAAGCCGTCCATTTTGGCCGCCAAGCAACGGTTTCGTCCGGTTCCCATCCCACAGGTTGCAACCGCCCGAACGCCAGGTTTTTAGCCACTCGACCGAGGGGTTTTCCGCTCGTAGTCCTTCGAGGGAGAGGAGCACTTCTCACCCGGCGTGGCTTGGAATGCCGCTGCCAGTGCGGTGCATAGGCCGCCGATGACGAAGTAGTAGTAGTTGCAAAATGCCTGTTTGCTGAAGACGAAAAACACCAGCAAGACGACGACCACAGCCAACGCGAATCCAGCGGGTCCACGTTCCGCTTTCCACAACACCAGCACCAGCACCGGAATCACCGCGACGAATGCCAGCCAGGTGATCGGCTGACCTCCATGCGACACCCACCAGGACGGGTAGCTCAGCGCATCAGGACGAAAGGGCTGGTGAATCTGCAGGGTCACAACGTTCCAGATGAATTTCGGGAGGTTGATCAACGCCAACGGGAGCGTTACCCCTGCCGCCGTCGCGACCACCTTGATCAGAAAGCCTCGGTCCTCGTGCCGGCCCATTGGTCGACGCAACAAAAGAAGGACGAGCGGAGTGACGATCAGCAGGTACTGCTTGACCGCGAAGAATAAACCCAGCGCGTAGGGCACCAGTTTTGGAGCGCGGCAGGCGAGGAACACCACCAGCGCCAGGAGCAGCACCCCGAAGGGCTCGGTCCAAGCTTCTTCCAAGACGAAGAACACTCGAGGGGTGAAGAGAAAAACCGCCGCAGCGGCGGAGGCCACTGGGCCGGGCCGCGAGTACGCCATCAACCCGCCCGACAGCGTCATCGCGGCAAGCTGCGAATACCGAAAGTCGCCGGCCAGAATCTGTCCGGGCATTGCCAGAAAGAGGCTCAGCGGCGGGTACGGAAATCCAAAGGTCAGTCTGCCCCCAACGGAAAGGCCAGGGCCGTAAAAAAACGGAGACGAGCGGTAGATATCTGGAAAGGTAATCGCATACGGATTCTCGCCGTGTAACAGGGCAGCAATGCTGTCTCTTTGAAACAGAAATACATCGATCTGAGGATGCGGTGAGGCTTTGATCAGCCAAATCCCGAGAAGAAAGTGAAGGAGGAGCAGGGTGGGAAGCTGCAGTTTCCCCAAGAACGGTGCACGCGAAAAGAGTCCGCCGCCGACCACTCCCACGACTCCCAACCCCGCAAAGAAAAGAGCGTCCCGGTCTGCGCTGCCGCGCCAGAGGTACATCGCGGGAGGCGTGGTGAGAAGTTCCGTCAGCTGGAAGGCAAACCCGATCCCAAGGAGCACGAGCACGGACCGCTCACCGGAGCGCTCGAGCCACGCAATGCCGGGGATCAGCAGTGCCCCGAATGTCGCCAGCACCGCCCTGGTGAGGAAGGCGATCGATCTCGGATCCAAGTTCCCGTTACTGATCTGGACCGCGTACCCAAGCGACACCGCTGCGACGCCCAACAAGAGCGACGACGTGACTCTGGACGAATTCGATCTGGGAGCGGCCGAAACCAACTCCGCCGTTGTTGGGCTGCTCTCCGCCATTCCTCGAGTTGCAGCTTGTAGCTCAACCACCAGTACTGGCACAGTTCTCGGCCGCTCGCGATTCGCCGCGGGACCGTGAATCGCTCTGAGCGGCGAAGTGGTTCACCCGTCTTCGCCATGGTACAGCTTGCGGTGCGATGAGGTCACCGATGTTCTCGCGACTCTCGACGGCACGCCGCCCTCGACCGACCGCCCACCCTCGGGAGGTGTAGCTCTTGGGATGGGCATTGTGGGCGATCGAGAGCGGGCTCTGCTTGTTCGCTGCCTACGCCGGTGCTGCCGCCATTTATCCCGAGCGAGGACCGGCGCATCGGCTGCTGGTGACGCTGTTGATTTCGCCCTCGCTAATCCTGGTGGTGATCCAAGGCTGCGGGCTGTTCGCCCAGTTAAACCCATTGACCGTGGGGCTCGCCGGCGCGCTCGTATTTGGGTGCTGCCTGGGGATCGCGATCTCCCAGCTCGGCAGGGCCGGACTCGCGTCCATGGTGGCGAGAGACCTTCAAGTATTCCGCGAAGCGCCGCGTGAATTCTTTGCGGCGCGAGAACTTGGGGCCCTCAATTGCCTTCTCGGCTTCACGATCTTTGCGTTCGCCGCGTTGGTCATCTGGGTTTTCCGCTCTTGGGACTGGGACTGCCTCGTCTATCACAAGACGATTACCGATTTTACAATCCAGAAACAATCGCTGCGTTGGATTGATGCTTATGCCGTGGTCTCGGCGTTTCCCAGAAACGTCGAATGGCTGGCGGTATGGAACTGTTTGTTTCAACGGGACAATCGGCTGGACGACAGCCCGCAGTGGTTGTTCGGCGCCCTGGGGTGCTTGGTTATTGCGGCGTGGGCACGGCGCCTCGGTGCCCAACGACCGTTCGCGACTGCACTGGGCGCAACCTGGATCGCATTGCCGCCGGTGTTCCTGCAGCTGACCACTTCGCACAACGACATCGCCTGCGCGGCACTGCTCAGCTCTGCGGTGTACTTCCTCACCGAACCCATCGATCGACGCAGTCGCTGGATGTGTTTGATTGCAATCGGCCTCTATGTTGGAACCAAGTTCACCGCATTGATTCCGTGCATGTTGCTTGCACCCTGGGTACTCGCGCGGACCGCGATCGAGATTTATCGTTCCAAGAATCAGCTCCTCCGACGACTGAGCGATGTCCTCGCCTCGCTGTTCGCCTTCGCGGCTGTCGGTCTTTTCAAATACATCCAAAATGCGATTCACACCGGAAATCCGCTGTACCCGTACCGCACCCGTGTTTTGCTGCTCGGCTTGGAGCTCCCGGGGCCGGTCAATCCCAACTTCTTCGACGGAGATCCGGACGTCTACATTTTCCAGGGCATCCGCGTCGCCAAGAAAGTCTTCCTGAGCTGGTTCTCCACGCAAGCCGTGTACTGGCCCGACGTCCGGACAGGTGGATTTGGCCCGCTGTTTGCGTGGGTCCTATTGCCAGCGGTGGTTGCCATGGTGGTGTTGGCGATCCGGACTCGAAGATTCAAAGCAGCGGTTCCGCTTCTTGTCCTCTTCGCCATTCCCGTCGCCGTGCCGGCACCTTGGTGGCCCCGCTACATCCTCGCAACCTCGATTGCGGCTCTCATAGCGTTGGGACTCGTTCAAGGCGTGGTTCGCTGGGGGTGGATTCGGGTCCCTCTTTCAATTCTTTTGGTGGTCGGAACTGTCCTCGGGTTCCACCGCGGGTTGAGCCAGGCGAAAGGGCCTGGGTTGATGGAACTGCGTACCGCAATCACCTCTTCCGCCGAGCAGAGGGCCGCTCTCCAGCTGATCGGCTGGCAATGGCCGACGCAGTGGGCTCTACAGAAGGAAACAGAGCTTCAGGCCGGAGATGGAGTTGCCTACGACGACGGGATCGCTTTTCCCGCGGAAGTGTTCTCCCACGACTACAGGACGCGCGTCTTTTACCTGCCAAGCACGGGGAATCCGGCGGTGTACATGCAGCGACTTCGAGAGCTCAACGTGAAATGGGTGGCGGTGACGAGGGGAAGTTGGGCGGAAGGGGAGGTCCGCGCGCAGGGGGGCGAGTACCTGTTCACGCCCACGTTGTCACCTTCCAACATTTACCGACTGTCGCCAAGGTCCGCGACGCCCGCCCAGACTTCTCGATAGTCGCGCGAAGGAACTGGCGCTGGACTGTTGCAGCTCGGCATTGCTCCGCCGACCACCAGGCACTCGCCAACTACCGGCTTTTGGGAATCGCTCACGCTCGCGGGGTCGGCACCAGCTCCTTCGACCTGCCCGGTGGCGGCGTCCGGGAGGGCTGTGCGCGGCGAATGTTGAGCGACGCGGGCCTCGCCGTGCTCGATCGCGCCAAAGAGCGCGACGGGCAGTGCCGCCATCAGAAGGACCGTAGCAATCTTGAAGGGACCCGCACTCATCGCACCGGCGCCTTGCATCCAGTGTGCCGCCGATGAAACCCCCGCGAATACAGGGGTTGCACTTCCCCGGCGCGAGCGAAGTGTTGCTAGCACGACGCGACTTGTTGCCTCCGAGGCTACAGGGGACCGAAGTGAGGCGTCACGGAGTGAGCTGAGCCAGCTCCGAATCCCAGATCCGCAACAACTCGCCCTCTCGCGTCAAGATCAGATCGACGTTGGCATCGCCATAGCGCTTGCGCTCCTGAAGGAGGCTTAGAGCCTGGTCGCGCTGCGCTCGATTCCAGCTCACCAGCTGTTCCAATTCCTTTTGACGATGGAGCGGAACCTTGGCCTTGACGTTTTCGAGCATCTCGAGGGACTGGTCATCGGCCAGCTGGCGCGCAAACGCGCGTTTTCCGATCACCTTGGTAACGATCGACTCGAGCTGTTCTAGATCCTGCACCGAGAGACCCGCTGCGGTACGTGCCCGGTCAAAGTCCGTCGCTTGTCGTTCGGGGGAAGCCGCTTGACCTGCATCTCCGAGCTCGACGGATCTCAGCGAGTGATAGCGAAGAAAGGCGTCTAACTTTTGCCGAGTGATCTGATACTGGGTGGTATCGGCGACTTCCTGAGGCGCGCCGGTGGAGGATGGGTCACTCGATGCCTGCTTGGAACCGCGACATGCGGCAAGCAGTGTCAAAATCAACGCGCCGATGATCGCCGGTCGCACCCACCTTGATTGTAGCGCCGGCGGCCCAAGATGGGCAGTAGAGCCTGGGTTCGCGCCGTTCCCCTCTCCCAATTTGTTTTGACCGCGCACACTCGGCTCGTGTACGACAATCGCAGGCGGGAACATTCTCTGAGCGGGGTAAGTACTTGAAGATCTTCTTGGTGCGCCACGGAGATGCGGACCCGGAAATCCCGGAGGCGCTCGGTGATGAAGCCAGAGCCCTTACCGCCAAGGCTCGACAGGCGCTGATCGCGCATTTCAGCTCTCTCTCCGACCGAATGCGCGGCGCCGAGCTCATCCTCACCAGCCCCCTGGTTCGCGCAGTGCAAACGGCTCAGATTCTCTCGCTGGTCAACAGCCACGAGGGTCTACTTCACGCCGATCGCAGCCTGGTTCCGGAGATGCCGGTGGGGGCCTTGGATTCCGTGATTCGAGACCACGCGGGCACTGACCTCATCTTGGTGGGCCACCAGCCATCAATGGGGGCGCTGGCGGCACACCTGTTGGCGCTGCAATCTTTTCCGAGAACGGTCAGTCCCGGGACAGTGATCGGGCTGGAGAGGAACCTAGAGGAAGAAGGAACGCCGACCAGGCTGCTTTTCTTTGCGCCGCCCGGGCAGCCCGTGCTCGAAGAGCTTTAGACCTCCATCACTTCCTTTTCCTTCTTATTGAGGATCTCGTCGACTCTGGCGATGCCCTGGTCGGTTTCCTTCTGCACCTTCTCGGTCGACCGCTTGAGGTCGTCTTCGCTGATCGCCTTCTTCTTCTGAAGCTCCTTGAGCTTTTCGTTGGCGTCGCGGCGCTCGTTGCGGATGGCAATCTTGTGATCCTCGCCCTTGGTGCGAACCTGCTTGGCGATTTCCTTGCGGCGCTCCTCGGTGAGCGCCGGGATTGGCAAGCGGATCACCTCCCCGTCGTTCATCGGATTGATGCCGAGATTGGCTTCTTTGATCGCCCGCTCGATCTCCTTGATCATCCCCTTGTCCCAGGGCTTGATGGTGATCAGTCGAGGCTCCGGTACTGCCAGAGAAGCCACGCCGGTCAAGGGCGTGGGAGTGCCGTAATAGGCCACCTTCACCGAATCGAGGATCGCGAGGTTCGCCCGGCCGGTGCGAATCTTGCCGAGCTCCTTCCTCAAGTCCTCCAAGGTCTTTTCGATTCGGGTCTTAAGCTCGTTCATCACGTTCTGGTCTGTCTGACCCATCGGCGGCTCCTTTCTCGGCCCAGACAGTCTGAGCAGCGCCAACCACGGTTCCGATCTCCCCGGCGCCCAGGACTGCTCGGCGGATGTTGCCCTTGGCGGTGAGATCAAACACCACGATCGGAAGTTTGTTGTCCATGCACAACGAAATCGCGGTGGAGTCCATCACATTCAGATTCTCTCTAAGGACGTCCATATAAGTGAGCGACTTGTACCGGCGGGCGTTGGGATCCTTCTTCGGATCCGAGTCGTATACGCCGTCGACCTTGGTGGCCTTGAGAATGACTTCGGCCTGGATCTCCATCGCCCGCAAGGAGGCCGCGGTGTCGGTGGTGAAGTACGGATTGCCGGTGCCTCCGGCGAAGATCACCACTCGGCCCTTCTCGAGGTGTCGCACCGCCCGGCGCCGAATGTACGGCTCCGCGATCTGCTCCATTTTGATGGCTGACTGGACGCGGGTGAAAACGCCTTGCTTTTCGAGGGCATCCTGCAACGCCAGAGCATTGATCGCCGTTGCAAGCATCCCCATATAGTCGGCGCTGGCCCGGTCCATTCCATCCACGGAGCCCGCCACGCCCCGAAAGATGTTTCCCCCGCCGATCACCATCGCCACCTGGACCCCCGCCTCCACCACTTCCTTCACCTCGGAAGCGATTCGGGCCAGGGTGGGGGGGTGAATGCCGTACTTGCCCTCTCCCATCAGAGCCTCTCCAGAAAGTTTAAGGAGAATGCGCTGGTATCGAGGGCGCGGCGGGTCCGACATGGGCGTTTGCGCTTCTACCGCCCGGTAACAAACGGATCAACGACGGAAGTATGCTCGCCTATCGGCCGACCGACGACACCGCACCCGGCGGGGAGCCCACCTTGTCCCCGCCCAGCGTCTTGGCCACCTCGGCGGCCAGATCTTCCTTCCGCTTCTCGAGGCCCTCGCCCACCTCGAATCGCACAAACCGCCGAACCGCCAGGTTCTCGCCGATCTTCGCGATTTTCTCGGTGATCAGATCTTGGATCTTCTTCTTGTCGTCCTTGATCCAAGGCTGGTCGAGCAGGCAGTAGGTCTCGTAGAACTTCTCCAGCTTGCCGGCGATGATCTTCTCCCAGATCGCCTCCGGCTTTTTCTGCTCCCTAAGCTGATGCCGCTGGATTTCCTTTTCTTTTTCGAGAACCTCCGGCGGCACCTCGTCGCGCCGAACGTACTCCGGCTTGGCGGCGGCGATCTGCATCGCGATGTCCTTCACCAGCTGCTGGAAATCCTGGTTGCGCGCGACGAAGTCGGTCTCGCAGTTCACCTCGACGATCACGCCGATTTTGCCGTTGTGGACGTAGGTGCCCACCAGCCCCTCGGCGGTGATCCTCCCTTGTTTCTTGGCGGCTCCGCTGATTCCCTTCTTGCGAAGGTATTCCTCGGCTTTGGCCATGTCCCCCTGGCACTCCGCGAGCGCCTTCTTGCAATCCATCATCGGAGCTCCGCTCTTTTCGCGCAGCTCCTTCACCATCCCTGCGGTGATTTCAGCCATCTCAATCTCCAGTTGCGGTTGTATTGGACAGCGCGGTGGCCTGCCTGGGCGTCACTCGGACTTCGCCGCCTCTGACGAGCCCTCTTCGGATTCGGGTGGCACGAACGCGCCATCGCCGCCTGGCTCGTCCTCTTCCGCGGCTGGCGGCGACTCAGTGTGCAGGGTGCTGCCCTTGATCTCCACCAGCGGGCCTTTTCGTTCCCCGCGGTCGCGGTCGCGGCCACCTCGGTCTCGGTCTCGGCGCGGACGTCGCTCGTCGCGCTCCTTGGTTGGGCGCTGTTGTTCCTCACCCTCGTCCCGCTCGGCGGCGCCGGACGCGCGGTATCGCGCAAGCCCTTCCAAAGCCGCGTCGGCGATCTTCGAGGTGAACAGCTTGATGGAGCGGATCGCGTCGTCGTTGCCGGGAATGACGAAGTCGATGCCTTCCGGGTCGCAGTTGGTATCGACAAGGCCAATCACCGGGATTCCCAGGCGATTCGCCTCGTGCACCGCGATGTATTCCTTCTTGGGATCGATCACGAACACGCATCCCGGCAAACGGCTCATGTCCTTGACGCCGCCCAGGTTGCGTTCCAACTTGTGGCGCTCGCGCTCTAGCGAGGCCACTTCCTTCTTCGGAAGTCTCTCGAAGGTGCCGTCCTCCGCCATCTTCTCCAGCGCCTTGAGGCGATCGATTCCCTGCTTGATGGTTTTGTAGTTGGTGAGCGTTCCACCGAGCCAGCGGCTGGTCACGTAGAACTGCTGGCAGCGCTTGGCTTCCTCCTGCATCGAGTCCTGGGCCTGCTTCTTGGTCCCCACGAAGAGGATCGATCCGCCTCGGGAGGTGACGTCACTGACGAACCGAAAGGCGGCTCGCGCCATCACCACGGTCTTCTGCAGATCGATGATGTAGATGCCGTTTCGGGCTCCGAAAATGTACGGCTTCATCTTGGGATTCCACCGCTTCGTCTGGTGCCCAAAATGAACGCCGGCTTCAAGGAGCTGCTTCATGGTGATGCCGCCCGTGGCGCCCATCGCCTGCTGCGGCACCGCCATTTCTGGCGTACTACTGACTGCTTCTTGCTGTTCCATCGTTCGGTTTTCTCCGCCACGTCTGCTTTGAAGCCAAGAGCCTTCCCGGAAAAAGACCTCAAGATGAGGCGACTTTTCCGGGCACCTGGTCCTGGCACAAACGTGTGTGTATTGGACTAACCGCCTCGGCTTGCGCCGAAGCGATGGCTGCTAAGTACCAGAATTTTCAGAAAAATTGCAAGTCAATCTCTAACTTCGGGTCAGTTGCTCTGCCGAACCATGGCACTTTTTGTACTTCTTGCCGCTGCCGCAAGGGCAGGGGTCGTTTCGGCCGACTCGCGGCCCTTGCCGAACAGCCTGCCGAGCCGCTGCACGTTCGGGTTTTCCGTCAGCGTCGCCTCGCCCCTCTTGTATTTGCTGGTGCTGCTGCCTCATCTGGCGCTGCAGCCGAGCGGTTTCCTCTTCCTGCTGGCGAGGTGGCACCCGCATCACTTGGCTGACAAAGTTCAGCTTGATGTTTGAGAGCATCTGGATGAAGCCTTCGTAACCCTCCTTCTTGTACTCCTGCTTCGGATCCTTTTGGCCGTAGCCCCTCAAGCCAATGCCCTGGCGAAGATGGTCCATCGCCAGGAGGTGCTCCTTCCAGAGTTGGTCGATGGTTGAGAGGTAGCGGACCTGGCAGAAGCGATGAAAGTTGTCGCCGTGGTCCTGCTCGCGAGCGACATAGATCTTCTCCACCACTTGGTAGACCTGCTCCTGGATGGTCTCTACCGTGGTTCCGGAAGCGCTGAACCCCATCTCCACGTTGAGGTTGTCCTTCACCGCCCTTTGCAATCCCTCAGTGTCCCAGCTGCCGGGCTTCCGGGTGGGGCAGTAGACGTCGGTCATCGAGACGATCACGTCTTCCACGGCGTCCAGCACCATCTCTCGGAAGTCCGTCCAGGTAATCACTCGTTCGCTGCGGATCTTCGCCTTGGTCTTTTTGTCCTCGTCGTATTCCACCAACGCCAACCCAGCGCCCGCGGCGAGCACCTGACGGCGCAATTTGTAGATGGTGCGCCGCTGCTGGTTCATGACGTCGTCGTATTCGAGCAGGTTTTTGCGAATGTCGAAGTTGTGACCTTCCACTCGCTTCTGCGCGCTCTCGATGGCTTTGGAAAGCCACTTGTGCTCGATGACCTCCCCCTCTTCCATCCCCAAGCGCTCCATCAGGCCGGAAATGCGCTCGGAGCCGAAGATCCGCATCAGATCGTCTTCGAGGGAGAGGTAGAACTTGGAAACGCCTGGGTCGCCCTGACGGCCGGCGCGGCCTCGGAGCTGGTTGTCGATGCGCCTGGATTCATGCCGCTCGGTTCCGAGGATGAACAGACCGCCTAGCTCCACCACTTGGTTGTGCTCAGCGTCGGTCTGGATCCGGAACTTTTCGAGCGCCTGCTGGTAGCTGCGGTGGTACTCCGCGAGGGTCTGCTGATAGGCGGTCAGGTCCACCGGCTGACCATCCACCGGCTCGGGTGGCTTGGGCTCGGCACCCACCGCGTTCTTGGCCAAGACCTCCGGATTTCCGCCGAGCACGATGTCGGTTCCGCGGCCGGCCATGTTCGTGGAGATGGTCACCGCCCCCTTGCGGCCCGCCTGAGCGATGATTTCCGCCTCGCGCTGGTGGTGCTTGGCGTTGAGCACGTTGTGTGGAACGCCTCGCTTCTTGAGGAAGTTCGAAAGCACTTCGCTCTTGGCGATCGACACCGTGCCGACCAGCACCGGCTGCCCGCGCTTGTGAAGCTCCTCCAGCTCCGTGGAGGCTGCTTCGAACTTCTCGCGCTCGGTGCGATACACCACGTCTTCCAGATCTTTGCGGATCATCGGCCGGTTGGTGGGCACGACGCGGACGTCGAGGTTGTAGATTTTGGCGAACTCCTCCGCCTCGGTGTCGGCGGTCCCGGTCATACCGGAGAGTTTGCTGTACATCCGGAAGTAGTTCTGGAAGGAGATGGTGGCCAGCGTCTGATTTTCGTTTTCGATCTGGACGCCTTCCTTGGCCTCAATCGCCTGGTGCAAGCCATCGGACCAACGGCGGCCCGGCATCAGTCGGCCGGTGAACTCGTCGACGATGATCACTTCCCCTTCCTTCACCACGTAGTCGCGGTCGCGCTTGTAGAGGGTATGCGCGCGAAGCCCCTGTTCGACGTGGTGCAGGGTTTCGATCTCCGCCGGATCGTAGAGGTTGGAAATCGACAGCCGCTTCTGGATCCGTTCGACCCCTTCGTCGGTGAGGCTGACGGACTTGGTCTTTTCATCCAGCGTATAATCCTGGTCTGGCGTCAGACCCGGAATCACTTGGTCCACGCGGTAGTACTTGTCGGTGGTGTCTTCGGTCGGGCCAGAGATGATGAGCGGAGTCCTGGCCTCGTCGATCAAGATCGAGTCCACCTCGTCGACGATCGCGAAATTGAGCTCGCGCTGGACGTAGTCCTGGAGGCGAAACTTCATGTTGTCGCGCAAGTAGTCGAAGCCGAACTCGTTGTTCTGCCCGTAGGTGATGTCAGCTCCGTATGCCTCCTGGCGCTCCTGGTCGCTCAGGTCGTGCACGATGCAGCCGACCGTTGCGCCCAGGAAATGGTGGATCCTACCCATCCACTCCGCGTCGCGGCGGGCCAGGTAGTCGTTCACCGTGACCACGTGGACGCCCCTGGCGGTGAGCGCGTTCAAGTAGGAGGGGAGGGTGGCGGTGAGGGTCTTGCCTTCGCCGGTGCGCATCTCCGCGATGCAGCCTTGGTGAAGGAACATTCCGCCGATGAGCTGGACGTCGAAGTGGCGCTGGCCCAGCGTTCTCCGGGCCGCCTCCCGGACGAGGCCAAAGGCCTCGAACAGCAGTTCGTCGAGCGGCTTACCGTTCTGCGCTTGCTGCTTTAGGCGCTGGGTGAACTGGGGGAACTCCTCGTCCTTGAGCGCCCGCATCTTCGGCTCGAGCTCGTTGATGCGCGCTACCTTCGGCCACGCCTTCTTGAGCTCGCGCTCGTTCTTCGTGCCGATAAGCTTCTTGAGGGTCCACTCAATCATGAAGTTTGAGAGATATTAGATAACCTCTAGGTACGGCAACCGCCGGTTTTCGGCCCGTCCAGGCGAGTGCAGTGTAGTCCTTCTTTGAGTCCTAGGAAGGTGGTGGGACGAATCGAGGCGTCTGCCGTTGGGCCGAGGCGGAGAGGCCGATACCGGATGGTTCAGTCGTCGAGGATGAACTTGCGCGGGTTTTGCGGCACGCCGTTGACCCGCACCTCGTAGTGCAAGTGCGGGCCGGTAGACCGACCGGTGTTGCCGATCGAAGCCACCTGTTGCCCTCGCTTCACGCGCTCGCCCGCCTTCACCAACATCTGGGCGAGGTGCCCATACCGCGACTTGATGCCGTAACCGTGGTCGATGACGATGACGTTGCCGTACCCGCCTTCGGGGCCGGCGAACAGCACCACTCCGTCGGAGGGCGCGTGCACCGGCTTGCCGTGCTCTGCGGCGATGTCGAGCCCTGGGTGCATCACGCGCTCAGCCGTGTATGGGTCAAGCCGTTGTCCGAAGTCCGAAGTGACCCATCCGCGGGCCGGCCAGGTAGCGGGCACCGACGCAAGCAGGGACTTCTGGTCCTGGAAGTAGGCGGTCAGTTCCTGCAGGCTCTGTTCTTGCCGGGTTGCCTCGAGGGTCAACTTGTCCAGCCGGCTGTTGAGCGCCTTCGGGTTCTCGGACGAGGCAAGCAACCCACCCTTGAGCGGGTGCGTAGGTCCGGGTTGACCCGGTTCCGAAGCGGTGGGCCCCATCGCCAGATTGCGCTGAGGGTCCGAAAGCAAGGTCAGCGCACGCAGCTTCTGATCGAAGCGCTCCACTCGATCGAGCGTCGACCCGATGTGGTCGATTCTCTCGCGAATGGACTTGAGCTGCCCGCGCAGGCTGAGGTTCTCCTCGCGGAGGATGCGATTCTCCGCCGCGTCTCCCGCAACTTGAAAGTAGTGGACCGAGGCCGCCGTGCCGACCAGCGCGAGCGCCGCCAAACCGCCCAGCGCGCGCCAAACAAACGTTTGGGTCACTCGGTAGCGTTTGACCGCAGACTCGTGGTCCGGCACTACGATGAGTGTGAACGCCTTCTTCGCCACCGATTCTCCCGATGCTACCGGAAATCAACCGCTCGCACGGAAAGGTAGTCACCGCTCCCGTCCGTACGCCCGCATCCTTGCATACTCTACGCCGGGCAGACGTACTGACCGCCGGTGCGGCAGCTAGCATCGCGTTCGGGGGAGGGTCAAGGCAAACCCGCGTGGCCTCAGGCGGGCGATCGAGCGCCCACCAGGATGACCGTAATGTTGTCGTCGCCGCCGCGTTCGTTCGCGAGGTCGATCAGCTTCTGAGAAGCGTTCTCGAAGGAGGTGTTCACCACCACTTCGCGGATCTCGTCGTCCTCCACCATGTTGGCCAACCCATCGGAGCAGAGCACGAATACATCGCCCGGCTCGGCAATCAGACCCATCACATCCACCTGCACTTCCTCCTCGAAACCTACCGAGCGGGTGATGATGTTCTTATACCGGGAGTGCTTGGCCTCTTCCGGGGTGATCATCCCGGCCTTGATCTGCTCGTTGACCAGCGAATGATCCTCGCTGATCTGCTGAATGGTATTGGCGCGGATCAGGTAGGCGCGGCTGTCCCCGACATGCGCGAAGAAGGCCTGGTTGTCGTGGATGATCATCGCGATCACCGTGGTCCCCATCCCGGCGAGCCGAGGATCGTCCTGGGCGGCGTTGAAGATCGACACGCAGGCACGCTCCACCGCATTGCGAATGATCTCCGGAAGCGGGGACTCCTGGAGGACCGCGGACTTGAGGAACGGGTTGTCCTTGCTTAACCGCGAGCTGCGCAGCTCGCGGTCGATCGTTTCCACGGCCATTCGCGACGCGGTGCCTCCGCCCGCGTGCCCCCCCATCCCGTCGGCGACGACATAGAGTTGAAGCTCGTCATCGATGAGGAAGCTGTCCTCGTTGTGATTTCGTTTCCGACCAATGTCGGTCAGACCGGCCGAGACGACCTTCATCCGTTGCGCCTTGCGCGAATTAGAATTTCAAATGCTATGTGAGGCCCCCGTCCGGAGCAAGGCTTACTGCGCTCCCCCGAACGGGCCGATCGCCGCTCCGGCTGCGGCGCGGCGCGCCGCGCGAACCAAAGCCTCGGCCGCGCCACGAGCCTCGCGGGTTATCCGCAGGCCAGAAAGCATGCGTGCCAGTTCCTCGGTCCGCGCCCGCGGTGTCTGCAGGCGGGTGACGTGCGAGAGGTTGCGCCCATCGCGCTCGATCTTTTCGATCACCAGGTGAGTGTCGGCGTAGGCCGCGACTTGCGGCAGATGGGTGATGAACAGCACCTGGCGATCGGAGCTGATGTCCTTCAACATTCGCCCCACCACCTCCGCCACCGCTCCTCCGACTCCTGAGTCCGCTTCGTCGAGCACGTAGCAGCAGCACTCGTCGGCGCGCAACAGCGCCTGTTTCAGCGCCAGCAGCAGCCGAGAGCTCTCGCCCCCTGACGCGACGCGGGACAAAGGACGCACCGGCTCGCCGGGGTTGGCGCTGAAGAAAAACTCGATCTCCTCAATCCCCTCGGGTCCGAGCGACGCAGCCTGTGCCAGTCGCACCTCGAATCGTGCTTTCGCCAGGGCCAAGCCCGAGAGGGCCTCGCAAACCCGCTGAGCCAAAGGTCCGGCGGTTCGCCGGCGCGCCGCCGAGAGCGCCTCGGCACTGCGCCGAGCGGCGATTTCGGCGCGCTGTCGAGCGGGGCCCAATTTCTCCAAAGCCGCGACGCGACCGTTCCATTGCCTCAATTGCTGTTCGAGGTCCGCCTGACGCGCCATCAGCCCTTCGACGCCGCATCCATGTTTTTTAGCCACGCGCCGCAAGCAGTCAAGGCGTTCCTCGACCTCCGCCAACCGGCGAGGGTCGGCCTCGAGCCGCCGCGCGTATTGCGAAATCTGGCGCGCCGCATCCTCCAGCTCCGCCCGCGCGCCGCGAAGTTTGGCGGTTACTTCGTCCAGGCGGGAATCCAAGTGCGCGGCTTCGGCGATCGCGGAAATCGCCCGGTCCACGGTGTCGAACGATGAGCCATCCTGCGTCGAGAGCACCGATTCGGCGAGGCTCGCTGAAGCGCGCAGCTTTTCGATGCCGCTCAACCGGCGCCACTCCTCCTCGAGCCGCGCCTCTTCTGCTGGATTGGGATTGAGCCGCTCCAGCTCGTTGAGCTGAAAGCGGAGAAAGTCGATCTTCTGCTCGGCTTTCGCATCGCCTTCTCCCAGCTCCGCGATTTGGCGCTCAACCTCGCGCAAGGCGCCAAGATCGCGACCGTAAGCCTGGAAGATGGACTCCAGCTTTCCGAAGCGGTCAACGATCGCCCGGTGGACCGATGGATCGAACAGCGACACGCACTCGTGTTGACCGCTGATGTCGATCAACCCGCGCAGCAGGCGCGCAAGGACTCCGACGGTAACCAGCGCCCCATTGACGTAGACCCGGCCGCGGCCGGCGCGGCCAACCACGCGTCGAAGGCTGACCTCGTCCCCCAGATCCGGCAGCCCCATCTCGGAGAGTCTTGCCGCCAGCGCCGGCGCCTTGGCGAACACCCCTTCCACGGACGCCTCCTCGCAACCGGAGCGCACCACGTCCGCGCTGGCGCGAACGCCCATCAATAGCCCCAGCGAGTCGATGAGTATCGATTTTCCGGCGCCGGTCTCGCCGGTGAGGACGGTGAGCCCCGAACCGAAGGAGACCTCCAGTTCTTCGATCACCGCGAGATTCGAGATCTTGAGGCCAAGCAGCATCGCCCTGGTTCTCCGTTGGAGGCGTCGGGCCCCCTGGACGGGCGTTTAGTATCACCGCTTGGGGACGCGGCCAAGATTTCGCTAGGCGTCGGTCCGAAGCAGCTCCTCGAGGTCCGACTCGGTCAGCAGCTTTCCCAGGGCGGTGTCGCGGCTGAGAAGACCTTCGGCGAGCTGTTTCTTTTGGCTCTGGAGGTTGAGGATCTTCTCCTCCACGGTGCCGCGGACGATCAGCTTGTAGCTGATCACCGCCTTGGTCTGGCCGATGCGGTGGGTGCGATCGGTCGCTTGTTCTTCAACCGCGGGATTCCACCAGGGATCGTAGTGGAGCACGTAATCGGCGGCGGTCAGATTGAGGCCGGTGCCGCCCGCCTTGAGGCTGATGAAAAACAGTGGTGGGCCCTCGGGACTGTTGAAGGCATCCACCCGGCTCATCCGATCGCGCGTTCTGCCATCCAGGTACAGGTAAGGGACTTTTCTTTCGTCGGCCTCATCGGTCAAAAGCGCCAGCATTTGAGTGAATTGGCTGAACACCAGGGCCCGGTGTCCCTCTGAAGTCAAATCCTCCACCAGCTCCCAAAATCGCTGCCGCTTCGCCGAGGAGGGCAGAAGCGTCCCGGGCGGAACGTGAAGCAGGCGCGGATCGCAGCACACCTGGCGCAGCCGGGTGAGGGCCGAGAGAATCGAAATCTGGCTGCGCTTGAACCCGACCTTGCGGATCGACTGGTAGATCTTCCGGCGGCTTTCCTCCAACACTTCGCGATAGAGCGCCGCTTGGCCAGGATCCATCTCGCAATACGCCACGCTCTCCGTCTTCGGCGGAAGATCGCGCGCCACCTCGTCCTTCAGCCGGCGCAACAGGAAGGGGCGAATTCGCCGCCGCAGTCTCTCCCGCGCCTCCGGGTCGGCGTCGATTTCAACGGGTTGAACGTAGCGCTCGGCGAAATCCTCCGCGGAGCCTAAAAATCCAGGCATCAAGAAATCGAAAATGCTCCACAGCTCCGCCAGCCGGTTTTCGAGGGGAGTTCCGGTGAGCGCCAGCCGCTGCTCCGAGGGGAGCGATTTGCAGGCCTGCGCGGTGACCGAATCCGCGTTCTTGATGTTCTGAGCCTCATCCAGAACCAGGTAGCGCCAGCCGATCCGCGAGAGCTCTTCGATATCTCGGCGCACCAGCGCGTACGACGTCAGCACCAAGTCGACATCCCGCAGGGACTCGGCGCGCTCCTTGCGCTCCTGCCCATGCCACAAGGCGGTCGTCAGTTGGGGAGCAAAGCGCTCGACTTCTCGCTGCCAGTTGGGCAGCACGCTGGTGGGAGCGACGACCAGCGAGGGCTTGGGCCCCTCCGCATCCTTGGCTTTCTGCAGAAGCGTGAGCGCCTGCAGCGTCTTTCCCAGTCCCATGTCGTCGGCCAGGATTCCCGAGAGGCGGTGGCGGTGGAGAAACCAAAGCCAGGACAGCCCAGTCTCCTGATAGGGCCGCAACGTCGCCCGGATGCCCTCGGGCGCCGAGGCGGGGACGATCCCCGAGCCGTCCTTCAATTCGGCCATCAGCTTCCGGGCCGAGGCCTGCACCTCGGTGAGATCGCGCAGTTCGGCGAGCATCTCCAGCGCCGGCGCCTGATACAACGGAAGCCGCGTCGACGGGGCGCCGGGCAACGCGCCGGTTTCCTCGAGCAGGCGGGCAACTTTTGCCAGCTCCTCGCGGTCCGCTTCGGCGAAGCTCCCATCCTTCAGCGGGACGAATCGGCGGTCCGAGTCCAACCACAGCCGAACCGCTCCCAAGTCCACCGCCTGCCCGTCCACCGAAAACTCGGCGTCCAGTTGAAACCAATCCGTGCCGCTGGTCTTGATTCGAAGTCGCGGCCGGATCCGGTTTCGGATCTTCACTTTCGGAGAACGCGCCGCGGACTTCTCCCAATCCTCCGGGAGCTGCTGGTGACCCTGGACCCAGAACATCAAGGCGGCATCGCCGGAGGCCTCGAAGAGCTGGGAGGCCGGCGCGAAGCGAAAGCCATGCTGCAAGAGCTGCTGCGCTGCTTCCCTCTCCGCCAATTCGCTGCGCAAGTACAGCTTCGAGGGCTTTCCTTCGGCTCCGGGCGCGGACGCGTAGCCCACCTGCGCGGCGCCCGGCAACACCGCGACGGTGGTTTGTCCATACCGGGCGGCGAGCCGGGCGCGAATGTGCTCAGCGTCCCCCTCGAGCGTGAGCACGAACTGAGGCTCGACCGCGTCCTCCACTTCCACTCCTTCCGCTCGAAGGTTGAGGTGAAAGCGCGGCAGCTGGGCGGCGAAAAAGCTCAGCACCCGCTCGAGCTGTTCCTCGGGGAACACCATGCTGGGCTCCAACAGCCATTTTCGGAGCAGCCGGCGCGGAAAACCCGGTTCGAGCGCGTGTAGAGTCTGCCCCGAGAAGGCATAGCTGCGCCGACCCACGAGCACTGTGGGCTCTTTGAAGGGGAAGCTGTTTCCGTTGGGGAAGGCGACCTCGAGGCGCGCCGTGGCGACCCCGAGCCGAGATTCGAGGTGAACCTGCAGCCGAGCTGGGACCTCCGAGATGGAGAGCGGGGTTCCCCGATAGATGACCCGGCTGCCACCGAGCAGCTCGATCAGCTCGCAGAGATCTTCATCGGATAGGACGACGCGGCCGTCGTACCGGGTCTCCCGCTGGGCCAACTCGGCGAAGATCCGCTCGTCGGCGGGTGAGAGGCGTATCCCAGAGGAGAGGGCGCGCTTCACCGGAACCGGTCCCCCGGCCTGCGCATCCTGGCGGCGCACTTCGATCAGCCACTGTCGAGTGCTCACCCCCATTCGCACCGCGGTGAGCCGATACGAGAAAATCGGAATCGCAACCGCGGAAAGCCCCAACCAGTCCTCGAGCTTGTTGAGCATCGGCGGCGGGGTGGGCTCGGGCGGCGGGCTGGACTGGCCCTGTCCACAGAGCGCCAGCGCCGCCGCCACCACGTGTTTGCAATGTGGACCGTACTGATTCCAGGCCGGGCAGCTGCACTTCGATTCGACCTCTCCTCGGTCAATCCGCAATCGCACTTCGTATCGTTCGCCGAGGCTTCCCTGAACCCGCGCCTCGAGGCCGTTCGCCGACGTCGCGAGCAGTGAAACGCGGCCCGACGAAGCGTAAGCGCGCCCTTTCTTGTAGGTGGTCGAGGGAACGCTTTCGCGAAGCTGGACCAACCAGCCGGGCGGTGCTTCCGCTGGGGAACAAGGCGAATCGAGTCTGGATGCTGCAGTGGGTTCCTGTCGCAAGGCGATCCTTCCAATTACCATATGTGTGCGCACCGGCCCAGCAGCGCAGGGGAAACGGCGTTGCTCCGCGCCGTCTGCAACTTCTGGCGCGGTTCCCGACACTGCCCCACCCATCGAGGTGCGTTGGCGGCTCGGCTAGACTCGCGGCATGTCTTCTGACGCTTCCGCTGGCAACCAGTCGAATCGACGGCGATGGCGAATCATCGATCGCCCGTTCCAAATGAAGTACACGCTGATGGTGGTGGCGTTCACCGCGATCATTTCTCTCACTTACATGACCATGGTGTATCTCGCGCACTCCGAGATCGGGAGAGATGTTTCAACGTATTGCAACGCAACCATCGCCGCCGAGCTCCAACAACGCTCCAATTCGATCATCGGATACATCTCCCTCGGCACGCTGGCGATTTCCCTGCTGTTGACGGTGCTCGGTGTGATCGCCACCCACCGGATCGCCGGGCCGATCTTCGTGATGAATCGCTACCTCGGAGTTCTCTGCAGCGGCCGGATTCCGAAGATGCGTGAGCTGCGCAAGAACGACGAGCTCAAAGCCCTCTACCGAAACCTTCAAGCATTCGTCGAGCAGCTGGGGCGGCAGGAGAAAAACGAGGCGGACCGGTTGAAGCACGCGATCGACCTCCTCGGCCCGCTCGCCAGCGGACGCGAGACACAACAATGCTTGGACAGCCTGCGAACCATGTATCAGCGCAAATGCGAGGCGATCGAAGGATCGGCCGACAAGCAGACTTCGCCGAGCCAAGCGGTGGAACAAGCCGCCTAGGGAAAGGTACTCCCCACACCTCTATTTTGTACGAGCCCAATGCAACTTTTGCTTGCGGCTGAACCTTTTTGCGTAGCGCCAGGTTCGCATTTGTGGCGCATTTCCAAAGTGTTTCAAGCCTCCCAGGCGCAGCATGCCCCTTGCTTAGGTGTTTGCGACAAACGTCGCTTCATCTGGTAGGAACCGATGAGACATTCACCTACGCGCTCGCTGCTCCTGGTTCTGGCGGTTTTCGCTACCGGCAACCTCGCCCAGGCAACCGATCTCCCCGGCTTTGGCGCCGGCCTGAAGTCGCGGGTGATGATTCAGTTTGACAACTCGCGATCGATGTTGCTCGCTCCCGACCCGCTCTCCGACGCGTTGGGCGACCTGACGTACGCCGCCGACGATTACGACCCGGACAACAACCCCGGCGGCTCATGCAAGAACAAGCTGTGCTTAGGCAAGCGGGTGATCTCAAACCTCTTGCCCAACTACGAGTCGCTGGTGGATATGGGCTTGGCCACCTATTACCAGTTTCAACGCGTCAACGTGATTCCCACCGGGGGCGGCGAGACGTGGTGCCAATACGACGTGTTGGCAGCGCCGGGTGAAACGCGATCTTTTCTTTCCTACACCGATCTCGGAGCGACCACGCCCTGTGTCCCCAACAGCTGCGTCAATCCCGCTCCCTATGATCAATATACCTGCACCCAGACCGGCACGTCGTGGGACGTGGTGCAGTGGTTCGACCCGTCTCACGGTTCCGACGTGGGCGTCAGCAGCTATGTCTACAACGGACGGACCTGGCAGCTCAGCTGGACAGAATTGCAACCGCCCGGGCCCCCCTGGAACTGGTTCTTGGTGGCAAAAAATCCCACTTGCCCAACTCCCACGACGCCCGGCGCCACGTACACCGAAACCAATCGCGGGGACTGGGGTTGCACCGGCAGCAATCCCTGCCAGATGTTTTACGAAGATCAGGTGGTGACCGGCACTACGCTCAGCCTCACCACCTATCGCGACATGGGGCCAAGCTACAATAGCTCGGGAACCACTTACTCCCAGGCGGGCACCTCCGTGGAGTCTTGGGACGTTGGCTCGCCTCCCTGCAATCAGCCGACGTATGTGGAAACCAATTCGTCCAACGTCCCCGGCTGCTCGAGCGGCACCCCGTGCGACATGACTTATCTGCGGACCGACACCTCGAGCGGTACCGACACCCAGTCTTTCTACCAAGACCACGGCGCCACCACGACGATCAACTCCATCGTCTACGCGCAGAGCGGCTCAATGGTTCAGGCGCCGTTCGAGATCCAGCTCACCGTGGCCAATCCGACCTGCAGAACCTCCGGGTACACCGACACCACCCACTGGGACTGCTCTCCAAGCAAGCCCTGCGATATGACCTATACCGGTACCCGCGTGGTGCCGGGCGAAATCACCCAGCAGTTCTGCCAGTACCAGCGCACCCAGTATCTGTACAGCGCGACCTTCAGCTCATCGGCCTGCGTGTATCAGCGCACCGTTTACAACTACGTGGCGCCTGGTCCCGATCAAACCTGGTGCGAATACTCGCGGTATGTGTACGACTTCACCTCTCCGGTCTTCACTTATCAGTACCAGACCTACGGCGGGGAAATCGTAGACAGCACCTGGGTCGAGGTCGACTTGTACAACGATTGGTGCGGCACTCCGTACGCTTCCGGGCTTGGTCCCAACAAAGTCTGCCCACCGACCATCGACAACAGCGGTCAGCCCTGTTGGCCCGGCCGACATTGCCCCCTGGTTTGGCGATCGCCGATTTCCGCGGGAGCCGACGCCGGGCTGACATTCCCGAGCGGTCGAAACAGCTATTACGTGGGCAGCAGTCCCGGCACTCCTTCCGGGTGTATCGCGGTGGATGCTCCCGATGCCGGCATCGCGCAGCCGGATCCAGGAGGATATTACCGCGATTGGTGCTGGGCCCTGGGTACTGTTCCCGGAGTCAGGCTCGACGTTCGTCAAGTCACCGACTACTACGATCCGAGTACTGCGAATCCAGCGGACGGCGGTTTCCCGATGGCTCGCAAGTATTCCGGTTGGAGCCGCGCCGAAGATGGCACCCAGAACCCGTCTCTGGTCTTCATCGACATCGACGGTGGCACGCTCGATCCGATCTTGCAGGCGATGAAAAAGTACTATCCCATCGATGCTCCAAAACCCAACCCGTTGGGAATTCGCACCTCGAACAACGACGTGTTCCAGGATTACACCCCGCTGTACGGGGCCGCGAAAAACGCTCATGACTATTTCGCGAACCTGATCGCAAACGATCCCGACGCGGCCTGCCGCAATTACTACTACTTGATTGTCACCGACGGCCAGGAATACACGCCGATGAATTACTCGGACACGGATCTGGAAAGGGTGATTGATTCGATGCGCAGGATCCCAGTGGCCGGACTTGGAACCAAAGACGTGAAAACCTACGTGGTGGGCTTCGGCAGCCTTGCCCAAGGCGGCGCTTTGGACCTGATGGCCAGAGCCGGCGGCACTGCAATTGATCCAGTGACATTGAGGACCGACCTGGTCAACGGCACGGCACTGAACGCGGTAGACGAACTTGCGCTCGCCGATTCGTTGAACTTGGTGTTTTCGTATTTGGCCGCCGGGACATTCACTCGGTCAAAGCCGCTGCTGGCGGTGGACGGAAGCCGAATCTACGCCCCTTATTTCAGACGTCTGCCGAGTACCCAGGAGTGGCCCGGCGGATTGGCGGCATTCAACGTCGACATCAACGGGGTGATTTCGTCGCAACTCTGGGATTATGGCCAGCAGATCAACACCCAGCCGACGCGGACGATCTACACCCACGTTCCCTCGAATCCCTCGCTGGTGTACTTCGACACCACCGCTTCTGGGGCGAACGCCAATCCCACGGACCAGGCAAGCATCTACTCGCAGATGGGCGTGGCTCAGGTCGACGGCGACGAGGTGATCACCTTTTTGCGGGACATGTCTCTGTCCGAGCTGTTCGTGGATGGTTCGCGCAAGACCTCAAGAGCGTCGGACATCTACCACTCCAATCCCGCGGTGGTGGGCGCCGCCAACCATTCAAGCGTCTGGGGCGGCTCAAACCCGTCGCAGCAGGCTCTGTACGATGCCTACAAAGCCACGACCACCAGCCGAGAGATCACCCTCTACATCGGCGCCAACGACGGCATGCTCCACGCGATTCGCGAAGACGCCAACCCCAGCCCCGCGAGCTGGGCGGGAACTGAGCGGTGGGCGTATGTTCCGCCCGCGGTACTTGGCCAATTGCCGAACAACCGGGTTGCCCACACCTTCACCGTGGATGGCAGCTTCGGGATCGAAGACGTGTGCTTCGGCTCCTGCGCCAGCGCCAGCGACTGGAAGACGGTTCTGGTGGGCGCCCTCCGAGAGGGTGGCCCGGCGCTCTATTCGCTCGACGTCACTGATCCGAACAGCCCCAAGTACCTCTGGACCTTTTACGATGGAAACCTGGGGAATACCTTCAGCCCGCCGGTGATCGCCAGATTGCGGGTGAACCTCACTGGAACTCCGGTGGACCGCTGGGTCGCGTTTGTGGGCGGCGGCGTTTCCACGACCGTGAACCGGGGAAATTACTTCTACATCATCGATGCCACCACCGGCGCGATCCTCCAAGACTCGGTCGGAACCCAGGCGATCTATCAAGTGGACTTGCTAGGCGGGCTCCCCAAAAACAACATTCCCCCCCGGGTCACGGTCTATCGTCCCTTGGATGCGTCGTATGCCTCGACCGTCTACTTCGGCGACACCCAGGGCCGACTCAATCGCGTAGACCTCACCAGCGGCTCGCTGGCGACGATGCGCCCGCAGCGCTTCTTCGATCCCGCCGACGCCAACTGCCAGGCCGACATCTTTGGCAACTCCAATACCCCCATTCTCAGGGCCTCGGACGGCGTTCAGGTCGGTTCGCTGCCCTTTCCCAACCCCAGCGATCCGCAGCCGATCTACACCAAGGCGGTGCTGGCGAAGGATCGCACCGGACGAAAGATGCTGTTCTTGGGCACCGGAGATTCCACCAATCCCACCACCACCACGGACCTGAACTACTTTTACGCGATTCGCGACCCGGACACCGGCGGCAGCTGCTCCGGCGTGCCGGCTTGGGTGAAAGTCTTTGATCCGGGCGAGAAAGTGATCGCCGACCCGGTGATCGCGGGCAACGCGCTGATTCTCTCCACCTTCCTGCCTCCGCCGCCGGGGGCGGCCTGCAGCAACTCCGGCTCCGCCAACATCTTCGGTTTCGACATGATCACCGGTCGCCCCGCGAGCGTGCTCAACGACGGCCGTGGAAACATGGTTTCGAAAATACAGATCACTGGCCAGGGCATCGTCAGCGACCTGGCGATCTCCGGCAAGAACCTGGTGTTCAACACCTCGAACAATCCAACCTCGGTGCAGACCGTGGGCCTAAACCTGAACGCCAGCGTCAGCGTCAGGAGCTGGCAACGGGTGCGCTAAAACGCGCCGAACCCGCCGTGGGTGTATGCGAACATCGGTCGAAATCTACCCCCGGACGGGTTGCAATCTTTTTCTCGCGGGTGAACTTTTTGCGTAGAAAACTTTCGTGTTTCAAGGGTGTTTCCAAAGGGTTTGTGGGCGAAATCCGCCATGCACACCGCTTGCTTGTAGCTACCGGACAGACCTTCACCTGTCAGGTAGCGAATGACACCACGTATACGCTCACCGCGGATAATTTTTGTCGCGCTCGCAAGCTGCGCCGCCTCCTCGCTGGCTCGGGCCTCGGACCTGCCCGGGTTTGGAACCGGGGTGAAGACCCGGGTGATGATTCAATTCGACAACTCGCGCTCGATGTTGCTGGCGCCAGATCCGGTCTCCATCGAGCTCGGTGACCTCAGCCATGCGAACGACGATTATGATCCTGACAACAACCCCGGCGGCTCCTGCCAGAACAAGCTCTGTATCGGCAAACGAGCAATGTCCGGAGTGCTGTCTGGGTATGGCTCGTTGCTGGAGATGGGCCTTGCCACCTATTACCAGTTCGAGCGGAGCACGCTCATTCCAAGCGGCGGAGGTTGGACCCAGTGCAGCTACGACGTTCTGGCGGCCCCGGGAGAGGTCCACAGCTTCCGTAGCTACAACGATCTCGGCGCCACCGTCTCCTGCACTCCGACCAACTGCGTGAATCCTCCTCCCTACGATCGATACACCTGCACCCGAGTGGGAACGGACTACGACTTTACCCAGTGGTACAGCTCTGCCCATGGCTCGACGGTAGGGGTGAGCAGCTACGTTGACAACAACCGAACCTGGACTCTCGATTCGACAGTGCAAGAGCCTCCCGGCCCGCCCTGGAACCGCTTTCGGGTGCAAAAGAATCCGGATTGTCCCACGCCCCCCACTTACGACGCGATGTACCTCGAAACCAACCGGTTCGGGTGCAGCGCCGCGAGCCCCTGCGAAATGTACTATCGGGATCAGGTGGTGACCGGCACTACGCTCAGTCAGGTGAGCTACCAAAACCGCGGATCCAGTTACGCCGTCGGCAGCACCATCTATTCCTTGGCGGGGTCATCCACCGAAGAGTGGGCGCTGGGCAGTCCCACCTGCCGCCCCAGTTACACCGAGACCACCAGTGCGGTTCCCGGCTGCTCGGCATCCAATCCCTGCGACCTGGCCTATCTGAGGACCGACACCTCGACCATCACCGATACTCAAATCTTCTACACCGATCGCGGGGCCAGCACCACGATTGGCACCAGATCCTACACCCGCAGCGGAGCCATTCCCCAGTCGCCTTTCGAGGTCCAGCGCACCCTCGCGAGCCCAAACTGCAACACCAGCGGCTATCTGGAAACCTCGAACTGGGGTTGCAGCGCTTCGAATCCTTGCCAGATGAATTATCTCGGCACGCGGGTGGTGCTGGGGGAGATCGGCCAGCAATTCTGTCAGTACTCGCGTACCCAGTACATTTACACTGCCACGATCACCTCTTCCTCGTGTATCTATCAGCGCAGCATTTACAATTACGTGGCCCCAGGCCCAGATCAAACCTGGTGCGAATACGCGCGATACGCATACAATTTCAAGTCTCCCGTCTATACGTATCAATGGCTGACTTACGGCGGGGAGATTGTCGACAGCACCCGGCTGAGCGCCGACGCGATAAACTACTGGTGCGGCAGCCCGTATGCGTCGGGATACGGAGCCAACCACGTCTGTCCTCCGAGCGCGAATAACATCGGCGCTCCCTGCAGTGGTGGCAGACAGTGCTCGCTGACTTGGCGTCAGCCGAGCGGCGGCTCCGACGGCGGATCGGACGCCGGGGTCCTCTACGCGCAGGGAAGAAACAGTTATTACCTCGGCTCGGATTTCACTACCCCGTCGTTTTGCCTCGCCGTGGATCGCCCCGACGGAGGCATTCCGCAGCCGGATCCGGGGCCATACTACTCAGATTGGTGCCAAGGGTCGGGCTCGATCTTGACCCAGGTGATCGATACTCGGCAGGTTACCGACTACTACGACCCGCCCACCGCCAATCCCCCCGGCGCCGGATTTCCGATGGACCACAAGTACTCGGGGTGGAGCCGCTCCGAGGATGGCACCCAGAAGCCGTCCCTGGTGTTCGTCCCGATCGATGGGGGCACGCTTCCCGAGATGCTCCAGGCGATGAAGAAGTGGTACGGCCCGGACGCCATCCATCCAAACCCAATCGGTATTCGCACCTCGAACAACGATGTCTACCAGGACTTCACGCCGCTCTACGGTTCCGCCAAGAACGCCTACAGCTATTTCGCCAGCCTGATGGCCTCGGACCCGAGCGCGGCTTGCCGGCCCTACTACTACGTGGTGATCACCGACGGGCAGGAGTACACCCCGATCAATTACACCCCCGCGCAGCTGCAGGGCGCGATTGCATCGCTTCGCTCGATTCCGGTCCCCGGGATAGGCACCAAGGACGTGAAGACGTTTGTGATTGGCTTTGGGAGCCAGGCGGTCGGCGGCGCTTTGGACTTGATGGCTCGCGCCGGCGGCACCGCGGTGGATCCGGTGACCTTGGGAACCGACCTGGTCAATGGCGTCGCGTTAAGCGCGATGGACGAAGGTGCCCTCACCGACGCGCTCAACTTGGTGTTTTCGTACCTCGCGGCCGGTACCTTCAGCCGTTCCAAGCCGCTGCTCGCGATGGATGGCAGCCGCGTCTATGCCGCCTATTTCAAACGTCTACCGAATACTCAGGAGTGGACCGGCGGACTGGCGACCTACAACGTCGACGGCGCCGGCGCGGTATCGTCGATGCTTTGGGATTACGGGATCCGGATCAACACCCAGTCCACCCGCACCATCTATACCCAGGTGCCCTCGAACAGCGGGCTGATCTATTTTGACACCACCGCCTCAGGGGCGAATTACCCGACCGACCAGGCAAACCTCTACACCGGCATGGGCGTGGATCCGGTCGCCGGCGATCAAGTGATCACCTTCCTGCGCAACCTTTCACTGGCGGAGCGCTTCCAGGATGGCTCGGTCAAGACCTCGCGCGCCTCGGACATTTATCACTCCGGACCGGCGATCGTCGGCACCGCCAACCACAACCCGACCTGGGCCGGGCCCGATCTGGCACAGCAGGCGGCTTTCAGCGCCTACAAGGCCACCACCGCGGCGCGGGAAATCACCCTCTATGTGGGAGCAAATGACGGAATGCTGCACGCGATCCGCGAAGACGCCGCGGCACATCCCGCCAGCTGGGCTGGGACAGAGCGGTGGGCCCTTGTCCCACCCCCGGTGTTCTCGCGGCTCGCGGACAACCGAATCGCTCACACCTTCTCGGTGGATGGAAGTTTGGGAATCGAGGATGTGTGCTTTGGAACTTGTGACGTTCCCGGCAATTGGAGGACCTTGCTGATCGGCGCGCTGCGTGAAGGCGGCCCGGCGCTCTACGCGCTGGATGTCACCGATCCGAGTCGTCCCGCCTACCTTTGGACGTTCTATGATGGAAACCTGGGCGATACGTACAGCGCCCCGGTGGTTGCCAAGATACGTGTGGACCTCACCGGCTCGCTTGAAGATCGTTGGGTGGCGATGCTCGGTGGCGGAGTGAGCAGCGTGAACAACTCCGGAGACTACTTTTATCTTTTGGACGCGAGAACCGGCGCGATTCTTCAAGACTCGACCGCTACCCAGGCCCGCTATCAGGTCGGCGTCACCGGCATCCCGCAGAAAAACAACATTGCCGCTCGCGTTTCTGTGTATCGACCGGAGGACGGCCCGTATGCGACCACGGTGTACTTTGGAGACACCCAAGGCCGAATCAACCGCGTCGATTTGACCAGCGGCTCGCTTCCCAGCATGCGTCCGGTTCGCTTCTTCGATCCCACCGACATCAACTGCCGCGTGGATACTGCAGGCCACGCCAACGCCCCGATCCTGCGCGCCGCCGACGACGTCCAGGTTGGCACTTTGCCCTTTCCCAATCTCACCGATTCCGGGCCGATTTACGAACGGGCCGTAGTTGCCAAAGACCGGGTCGGCAGGCGAATGATCTTCGTCGGCACCGGAGACTTCACCAATCCGGTCAGCACCAACGATGTGAATTACTTCTACGCGCTGCGCGATTCGGACACCGGCGCGGTTTGCTCCGGCATTCCGGCGTGGATCAAGCAATTTAGTCCAGGTGAGAAAGTGCTCGCGGATCCGGTGGTGATCGGCACCACCGTGATCCTCTCCACTTACAAGCCGCCCAGCGGTGGCATCAGCTGCACCAACGCCGGATCGGCCACGCTTTACGCGTACGAGATGGCCAATGGACACCCCGCCCCGATTCTCAGCGACGGACGTGGACACGACGTGTCTACCTTGACCATCCCCGACACTGGAATCATCAGCGACCTCTTGGTTTCCGGCAACAGCCTGGTGTTCAACACCTCCAACGATCCCACCCTGGTCCAGACGGTGCGATTGACCATCAGTTCGAGCATGGCGCTCAAGTCCTGGTGGCGAATGCGATGATTTCAACCAATCACAGACGCCGGGCGGCGGGATTCAGCTTGGTGGAGCTGATGGTGGTCACCGCCATCTCAGCCGTCTTGGTGACGATTGCCACCGTGGGGTTCGTGACGATGCGACGGCAGTCGTACGTGAATGGAGAAACTCGAGGCCTGCTCAGCCGACTCCAGGACGCGAGGATGAAAGCGGTCGCCCTGGGCCAAAAGCACGGCGTTTACATCGGTGGGCCAGGGGATCCGCAATACCCGTCGCGCGTCGTGGTGTTTGCGAAAACCAATCTCGATGCCCCTTCCAACCTGATCGAGGTAACCGACGGCGGCACCGATCGGATCCTGGTCAACCAGGTGCTCGGCGACCTGAGCTCTGGATCCACGGTGTGGGTGAGCAGTGTCCCGGACGGCGGAAGCGTGACCGTCACCTTCAACTCCACCGGCGCCCCCACCGTCTCGACCACCTCGGGCGGGACCACCACCCCCTACGATTGGAGCGGCGGTCCCTACTATTTTCAAATTCAGAGCCCAAACGATCAGTCTCCGCCGCGCCAGCTGATGCTGCGCGCCGACGGCACGCTCAGGGTGACGCAATGAAGTACGCGCGTTGGTCGTCAAGAACCCGCGGATTTACGCTGCTCGAGGCGATGACGGCCGCCGCCATCTTTTTCGTGGCGCTGATCGGCGCCTCGCTGTTGTCGGTTCGAGCCGCCCAGTTGGCCGGGGACTCGGTGGGCCAGGATCATGCGACGAAGTTAGCGATCGAATTGGTCGAACAGCAGGCGATGTTGGGATACGCCACCTTGGCCACTCAGCTGGGCACCACCAGCGGCAGCCGTTGGGCAATTTCAGGCAAGACCTTCAACTATACGACTGCGATCACCGACACCTCAGGACCGCCGGGCGGCGGATCGCCGAACCTCGGCGTCCCTTCGGTTCGAATAGACGTCACCGTATTCTGGAACCACAGCACCCGTGGCACCCTCCAAATCAGGCAAGCGACCTATGTTTCACCGTAACCGCCCGCATGGTTATACGCTGATCGAGCTGCTGATGGCCGGTGCCATCGGCACGCTGATCATCGCCGCGACTTTGGCGGTGTTCAGCCTACAGCGCGCGCTCCATCGCAATTCGGATCGCCTGCTCTCCGAGCACTTCGGCGCCTCGGTCGCCAGTTTGGCGATCACTCGAGACCTGGAGAATGCCGGCTACCACTTCTCCTCTCCGGCGGTGGCGATCAGGCCGCGCGACAACATTCTGGGTTCCCTGCCCAACGGGGACGGGAGCAGCATCAATGCACTTTCGCTCGGAGATCCGGGCGCCGGGGTGATCTTCGGCACCGATGCGATCGAGATCATCGCCGGGAATCCAGCCACGGTGGCCGGCCAGGTGGGCGGAGTGTCGATCGCCGGCAACACCGCCACGGTGACCCTCGACGCCTTGGATCCGCTGAACGCCTTCGACGTCGACGCCGGCGTTCATGGGGTGATCGGCCCGCTGTTGGTGTTTCAGAACGCCACCACCCGTTGCCTCGGAAAAGTGATCTCGATCAACGGCCTGACCATCACCGCGACCACGTTCACGGACTTCGAAGGCGATATGACCGGTACCGGCGCCGCGGTGGCCAATTGTCCCGCAGCCAATATGTCTGTGTACACGGTGATGACCCGAAAGCGATATTTGATTTATCAGGACGGCACCGGCGTGTTTGGACTGTACGTCCAGAATCTTCGCGATCCGCCCGGCACCGCGCGGCTCGGAGTCCTCGCCCCGCCGGTGCTGATCGCCGAGGGAATCGAGGATCTCCAAATTGCCTACAACATGGGCAGCGGCAACTGGTGCAATCAGGGGAGCTTGCCCGACGGGGGGACGGACTGCGACGTGATGACCAATCTCGCAGCGGTCCAGGGAATCAAATTTCAATTGGTCTCCCGCGGCACCGACGTGGTGAAGCGGGTGGGGAAGTATCGCCCCGCGGTATTCAACCACTCGGCAGGCAGCCAGGACGACATCGACCGGTTGGTGCTCGGAACCTCGCTGATGCTTCGAAACCTCGTCTACGTCACCCCATAGCCATGAACTTGCAAGCTCAACAGCGCGGTTTCGTACTCCAGACAGTCCTCGGTGCGATCGTGGTGCTGATCGTGGCCGGGACCTTTCTCTACGCCAGAAGTCACGACCATTTGTTGATGAGCACGTCGGTCAGCGTTCAGGGGATCGCCGCGACGCGGGCCACCCTGGGCATGGAGAGCGCGCTTGCCCAGCTAAAGCAGAACGTTCCGACCGGCTTGATGACCCTGTCGCCGTGTCGGCTCAGCGAGGCCTTAACCGCCTGCTCGGGCAGCTCCCGGATGTTTCCTGTGATCGCGAGGCTGGACAACGGGACGGCGGATCTCTCGACCGGAGGAGGGCTCCAGTTCCAGGTCGATGGATACGTGCGGACCAACGACGACGGGCTGCAGCCGCGGCTCCTGTTGGTTTCGACCGGCTACTATGGGTACGGCGGCCCACAAAACCAATTATTGAGCAGCGTGGTGCAGGTGGAGCTGTCGGTGCCCCTCAATGGAGTCCCGGGCTGCAGTGGTTACTGCGGGGCGAACTGAAAAGGACCCGTGCTAATTCGCGGCCGACGCGCGCGCTTGCATCAGTGCCTTCCGCACCAGAACGGGGATCATCTCCCGTCGCCAGGCGGGATCCACGTTGATGTTGGTGAGCGGATGGCATTGCCGGTGGGACAGTTTCGCAAGCTCGGAGATCGTCTGCGCATTGAACCGCCGGCCGCGAAACGCCTCCAGCCGTCCGACGGAATGAGGCCGCGCTCCCAGGGCCGAGATTGCGACGCGCACCCACTCGAGTTGCCCCTCCTTGAGCTCGGCGGCGACGGCAACCGTCAGCGCCGGGTAATCGATCGACGCTCGGATCCGCAACTTCTGATAGCCGGCGACGGTAGCCGCGCCGGGACTGGGAATGCGAGCTTCGATCACCAGCTCATCCTCGCGCAGCACGGTATTGCGGATTCCATCCGGCGTGTAGAACTCGAGCACCGGTAGGTCCCGCACGCCGCCAGGTCCCGCGAGCCGCAACTGCGCATCGAGAGTCATCAGCACGGGCGCGGTGTCGTTGGAAGCCGCGGCGACGCACCGGCTGCCTCCTTGAACGACGTGACAGACGGTGCCGTCCTTCTTCAAGCAAAACCCCAGCGCGCGGCGCCAGAAGTAGGTCTGGTTGTAGTACACGCACCGGGTGTCGAGGCAGAGATTGCCTCCGAGCGTGCCCATCTCGCGCAGCTGAGGCCCCGCGATCTGAGAAGCGGCGTCGGCCAAGCTGGGAAGCCTGCTTTTGACGATCGGGTCCTGGGCAAGCTGGGCGATGGTGCACATCGCGCCCAGACGGATCATCCCATCCTCTTCGGCAATCGAGTCCAGTCCGTCGATCGCCCGAAGCCCCACCAGATGAGCCGGCGTAAACAGCCGGTGTTTCATGTTGGGCAGGAGGTCGGTGCCTCCGGCGATGACCTTCACCTGCCCTCGGAAACGCGCGAGCAAGGAGAGCGCCTCTTCCAAGGTGGTCGGCGCGTGGTACTCGAAAGGAGGGAGGGTCAGCATTCGGCGCTTGAACGGGCTTCAGGCGCCGGAGCCCGCTTCCGGAACCGGCTCGGGCAGGCGCCTTTGTCGACTCGGTGTCGCCGTCCTGCGCTCGTTCTCATGAATCAGTCGCAGAAGCTTGCCCGGATGAAAGGGCAGCTCGGTGAGCCGGACCCCGACGGCGTCGTAGATCGCATTCGAGATCGCCGGTATCACCGGATGCAACGGCCCTTCACCGGCTTCTTTCGCGCCGTGCGGTCCATTGGGGTCGTTCGACTCGACGATCAGGGCCGTCAGCTCGGGAGTGTCCAGGCTGGTGGGGATGCGATAGTCGAGGAGGGAGGGTCCTCGGTGGAGCCCCGAAGGATGGTAGGTCATTTCCTCCATCGCCGCTTCCGCGAAGCCCATGTACACCGAGCCTTCGATTTGCCCTTCCACCAGGGTTGGGTTGATGGCCTTGCCGCAGTCGTGGGCGGCCCAAACCCGCTCCACCCGCCAGATTCCGGTCTCTGGATCCACTTCCACTTCGACGACGTGGGCGGTGAAGCTGTAAGCCGGCGACGCGCCGATCGTTCCTCCCCGGTAACTGCCGCCCAGTTTCTGGGTCCGGTAGGATCCGGTCGCCCCCAGCGTTCCAAACTTCGCCTCGGCAAGCTGCACCGCTTCCTTGAAGGACATGCTCAGCTCGGAGTCCGCGGCGTAGAGGGTCCCCAACTCGCCTTGGATCCGCGAGCGGTCCACCTTCCACTTCTCGGCCACCGCCTCGGAGATCTGAGCCCAGAGCCGCTGGCCGGCTTCGATGCAGGCGTTTCCCACCATGAAGGTGACGCGACTCGAATAGGCGCCCAGGTCCACCGGCGTCAGATCGGTGTCTGAAACCACCACCGTGCAGTCTCTGGGATCGCACCCGATCTCTTCGGATATCAAATAGGCGGGCAGCGAGTTCGAGCCCTGGCCGATGTCCGACGCCCCGCAGAAGATCGTCACCTTTCCCGAGCGATCCAGCTTCACCTGCACGCCGGACTGCGGCATCTCGTTGGGATAGACCGGGTAGGCGGTTCCGCTGATGTACATCGAGCCGGCAACTCCCAGGCCGCGGCCGTAGCCGAGCTTTCCATGCCGCTGTTTCCATCCGCTCGCCTGCTCCACCGCCTTGAGGCACTCCAAAAAACCGTTCGAGGTGATCTGCTGCTCGTTGACGGTCTTGACGTTGCTGCCGATGAAATTACTCCGGCGTACTTCCAGCGGATCCAGGCCCAGCTTCTCCGCGGCCATGTCGAGCGCCACCTCGAAGGCAAAACGCGGCTGGACGCTGCCGTGGCCCCGCTTCGGACCGCAGGGCGGCTTGTTGGTGAAGACTCGAGTGGAGTCGAAGCGGTAAGTCTTGAAGTCGTAGGGACCGGTCAGCAGCTGGCCCGCGTAGTACGCCGTCACCAGTCCGAAGGAGCTGTAGGCGCCACCGTCGATCAAAATCTTCGAGTCGACCGCCTCGATTTTTCCAGCCGCCGACAGCCCCACTTTGAAGCGCATCTTCATCGGGTGACGGCCGCGATGCGCCCAAAAGACTTCCTCGCGCGTGAACAGGCACTTCACCGGGCGGCCGGTCTTGATCGAGAGCTTGGCAACCACGAACTCGAGGCTGAAGGGGTCGGACTTGCCACCGAAGGCTCCTCCGAGAAACGGCTGGATCACCCGAATCCGCGCTTCGGGAAGCTCGAGGACCCGGGCCAGCTCCCGGTGGACGTAATGCGGAATTTGGGTGGAGGACCACACGGTCAGATTTCCGTCGGGCTCGTAGTGCCCGATCGCACAGTGCGGCTCGATGGGCGTGTGGGTGGAGCCCTCGTAGAAGAAACTCTCGTCGACCAAAGCCGCGCTGTTCGCAAAACCTCCCTCCACGTCGCCAAAGCTCAGGGCCACGTGCTTGGAGATGTTTCCCTGTTTGGCGTCCTCGTGGATTTTGATCCGCTGCTCGGCGAGCGCTTGTTCCGGATCCACCAGCGCGGGGAGAATTTCCCATTCGACGTCGATCAAGTTGAGCGCTTCCTCGGCGGCCAGCTCGTCGACGGCGGCGACCGCCGCGATCTCGTCGCCGACGAATCGGGCCTTATCCGCCGCCAAGGCTTGTTCGTCCGGAGTCCACGGAATCACCCCGTAGCGCGTGGGCATCTCCTTGCCCTCCAGCACCTCGACCACTCCGGGGTAGGCTCGACAGCGGGTGAAGTCGATCCGTTTGATGCGGGCGTGCGCGTGCGGACTGCGCAAAATCTTGCAGTGGAGCATTCGCGGAAGCCGCAGGTCGTCCGCGTAGAGGGCCTGCCCAGTCGCCTTCTTCAATCCGTCCGTCTTGCGCAGGCGCCTACCGACGACCCGGTATTTGCGCGCGCTGGTCATCGCGGATTGAGCGCGGTGGTCGGCCGCGGATCGTATTCCTCGACGCCGCGCTGGCCGGAAGCCACTTCGACCGCGTCGAGGATCTTGGTGTAACCGGTGCAACGACAGAGATTTCCGGAGAGCGCCTCTTTGATCTGCTGCCGCGTTGGCTTGGGGTTCGAAGCCAGCAGGGCCGCCGCGCTGAGCATCATGCCGGACTGGCAAAACCCGCACTGGAGGGCGCCACACAGATCGAACGCGTCCTGCACCGGGTGGACCTTGTCCGCCTGCGCGAGTCCTTCAATGGTGGTGAGTTTTCGGCCCTGGCCTTCGACGGCGAGCGTGATGCAGGAAAGGATTGGGCGGCCATCGGCCAGGATGGTGCAGGCTCCGCAGTCCCCCTTATCGCAGCCCTGCTTAGAGCCGGTGAGCTCCAGCCGATACCGCAACGCCTCGAGCAAAGTTTCCCGAGGTTCGACGGCCACCTGGTGTTCATCCCCGTTAACATTCAGGGAAATCAGGATCTTAGCTGGCCTCGGATGCATGAGATCAATATAGCGGCTCCCGGTCTCGAGTTGAAGGTGCGCCGTCAGCGCTCGCCCCACCGAAGCTTTTGGCGCAACACTGCGAAGTAATCCAGGCGAGGGTTACTGATCAGCAGCACCCGGTTGGGCGCCCGCTCGATGTTCACCCGGTCCCCTCGCTGAAGCGGATGGCCCGCTTGACCATCGAGGGTCAGGTACAAATCGGGAACTTCGCTGTTGACGAGCAAGGTGAGGGTCTGGTCCCCCGGCATCACGATCGGCCGTTGGGTCAAGGCATGAGGGCAGATCGGAGCCACAATGATCGCGTCCACCCGGGGATGCACAATCGGGCCGCCGGCGGAGAGCGAGTAAGCGGTGGAGCCGGTGGGCGTGGCGACGATGACCCCGTCCGCTTTGAAGGTGGTGACGTATTGGCCACCCATCAAGAGCTCATGGTCAGAGAGCCGCGCCAGGGCACCGGCGTTGACGACCACCTCGTTGAGCGCCTGGTCCTCGAGCACCACCTGGCCGTCGCGGCGAACCTTGCAGGAAAGCTTCATCCGCGAGCTGGTGTGGAATTCCCCTGCGAGCACCTGGTCCAAGACCGGGTACATCTCGGCGCTCGGGACCTCGGTCATGAAGCCGAGGCTGCCCAGGTTGATCCCGAGGATCGGCACCGGGCGGGTGCCGAGCAACCTCGCGCCGTGGATCAGGGTTCCATCGCCGCCCAGCACGATGAGGAGCTCAGCTCTCTGGGCAAGTTCCGCCTCCGACTGGGGCTCCCAGCCGAGCTTCTCGGCCAAAGGGGGCTCGGCCAGAAAAACCCGGTCTGGATACCGGGCCCGGAGTGCTTGCGCCAGGGCGATTGCCTCGGTTTTGTGCGGTTTGGCCACCAGCGCAATCGTCCTCACGGCCTAGGTTCTAGGCCCTCGCGGGGCGGATGTCAGCTTGCTAGATGAATACCGGAAGGTTGGAAATGGACTTGTTCGACCGCGCCAGCCAGAAGCACGCCGCCGCGCGAGAGCCGCTCGCGGAGCGGATGCGACCGCGTACCCTCGATGAATTCGTCGGCCAAGAGCACCTCACCGGCCCCGGGCATTTTCTGCGTCGAGCCATGGAGGCGAAGCAGATTCCCTCGCTCATTTTCTGGGGTCCCCCCGGAACCGGAAAGACGACGCTGGCGAGGGTGATCGCAGGGTCGACCGGGGCAACCTACGTGGCGGTGTCCGCGGTCAATGCCGGGGTGAGGGAGATTCGGGAGATCGTCGCTCAGGCCGAGGAACGCTGGAAGCTGCACCAGCAGCACACCATCTTGTTCATCGACGAGATCCACCGCTTCAACAAGGCGCAACAAGATGCGTTGCTGCCGCACGTCGAGAAGGGTTTTTTTTTTTTTGACGGGGCCACCACCGAGAATCCCTCGTTCGAGGT
>Ga0126384_10000027_pt1 | contig 48817 bp, 43 predicted proteins | sample PanSoiMetPlot_36_FD_92543 | JGI IMG/M metagenome (GOLD analysis project Ga0126384, IMG submission 92543) | Tropical forest soil microbial communities from Panama - MetaG Plot_36 | ecosystem: Environmental > Terrestrial > Soil > Tropical forest > Bulk soil | place: Panama | collected 2016-02-17 | reverse complement strand
CCTCTAACATCTAACGAGTGACCCGTTTTACCTGATCAATTCGATTGAAGGAACCCACGCGATGAATGTTCTCTTACTATCTATGCCGGACTCGTTCGAGCATATGCCGACGGTCGCTGTCCGAATGCCGAACGGTGCTCTTACTTCCCTCGCCGGCAATGTAGACCCACACCACAAAGTTGCTGTCGCCGATCTGGTACTGGTCCAGGATCGCGTCAAGCAGACCGTTGAGCAATTGGTGGCTGAACACAATCCTGATCTTGTCGGACTGTCCGTAATGACATTCCAGCGCCGGACGGCAAAAAGGACCATCGATCTGGTGCGACAGCTCAAACCCAACGTAAGGATAGCGGTTGGCGGGTATGATCCCAGCCTGGCATCGGATGCTTACACCGATTCCTCCTCTGGTGTCGTGGATTTCATAGTCAGGGGCGAGGGCGAGATAACCTTTCGCGAGCTTTTGCGGGCGATAGAAGACGAACACGGATTTGATCATATTCAAGGGCTTTCGTATCGAAGCGGCGACCGTTTTTATCACACACATGATCGTCCGGTGAATGGATTGGAAAATGGTGAAATAAAGCTTCCAAACCGAGGCGCTCGAGTACTGAGCGGTTACACCATACTCGGCCGTCAAGTCGATGTAATTGAGACCTCGCGCGGGTGCACTTTCGACTGCAGTTTTTGTTCGATAATTGAAATGCGCGGCCGGAATTTTTTCACTTATTCTTTTGACCGTGTCATTGCCGACATTCGTGATGCGTACAATCGCGGGGCCAGGGCAATCTTTATCGTGGACGACAATGTTGTATTGAACGTGAAACGCTTTGAAGCTTTGTGTCAGGCAATCATCGATGCCGGACTCAACGATATCGACTATACGGTTCAGGCCATGACGTCCGCGATTGCTAATCACGGGGACACGCTTGCGCCGCTCATGCGCAAGGCAGGCTTTCGCTACGTATTCCTGGGAATCGAAAACATCCTGGAAGATGATCTGAAGTTCTTGAGAGCAAGCTCAAAGAACACGAAGCGTGAGAATGGACAGAAAGCTGGTAATGCTACCCTGAAAGCAATCGATTACATACATAAGAATAACATGTATGTAGTTGGCGGATTGATTGTAGGGAATCCTGACGACACCGTTGAATCTATCCAGACCAATCTCGAGTTTGCCAGGAAATATATCGACTGGCCGTACATTCAACACCCGACGCCATATCCTCGTACGCCTATGACGAAGGACTTTCGTGACCGGGGACTCATCATCAACGAGAGACTCGAGGAGTACGATGGCACGACAGCGGTAGTAAAGACTGAACACGTATCCGCGGAAGAAGCCGAATACATGAGATGGAAGGTGGAGCGCTGGATGAAGGTCCGCCATATCCCGGCGGCATTTGTACATAGTCCGATGTTCGTCCTAAAAAACATTCCCAAAATGTTTGTACATACTTTCCGTGGCAGTTCATTGAAGAATTTCCTGGGCCTTGAAGACGAACGGATAGCGTTTGAACGGTACCGGGAGATTCAAAGAGCCGAACGGGCTTACATCTAGCGGACAGTTTCTTACCGCGGTTACAGGGATTCAGGTCTTCGGGAGAGTGCCCGGACGATAATCCAGGGAACTTTCAGGCGTCCCACAACTTGATCTCCTTACCCATACCCTTACTGCGAGCCAGATTGTAGACGCGGAGTGCGGTGGAGATGTCTTCCAACGCGATGCCGTTCGATTTGAAGAGCGTAATGTCGTTCTCGCTCGTTCGACCGCGATGCATACCCGCTACTATTTGTCCGATCTCCGTTATCGATTCCCAGCTAATTACGCCGCGCTCAATAGCCGGCAACAAATCGCCAGCTTCAATTCTAGACTGTTCAATGGAATCCACCGCAATAATCGAAGCTCGCTTGACTGTTTCGACGTCGACCTCAGCCTTGGATAAGAAGTTCGAACCAACAACATTTAGATGAGTACCTGGTTCAATCCACTCACCCTTGAGCACTGGTTCACGAGCGGTCGTGGCAGTGATCACAATCGCTTGCCCACGAGCGGCCTCTTCGGGCGATTCTACAGCTACGACGTCGACGCTTAGCAACGAACTCATCTTTCGAGAGAACGCTTCCCGCCGCTGCGCATTCCGTCCGTATGCCTTAATTGATTTGACCCTTCTGACCTCGCATACAGCGCTGAGCTGGCTTTCCGCCTGCCATCCGGTGCCGTAGATTCCAACGGTGTCGGCATCCGGCCTGGCGAGATACTTTGTCGCGACACCAGAAGCAGCGCCTGTGCGCATTTGGCCGAGACGATCGGCTTCAATCATCGCGAGCATATCTCCGCTCTCGGAGTCATAAAGGAGAACTATGAATCGTGCTCCCTTTCGCGAAACGGTGTACGCCTTCAATCCAGTTACGCCGAGGCGTTTATCTCCGGCAGCCAGGACGTGCAACTGCGAGGATGGCATCGCGACACGGTAACGCGGACGGTTGGCTGCGTCGGCTGTGCCCTGGTCGCGGAAAACCTCTTCAACGGCAGCAATCGCCGTATCCATGTTAAGCAACGAAGTTACATCGTCCTCGGTCAACAGCAATGTCATTGTAATCCTGATTGCAAAAGCTGGCTTAAGGCTTAACACACCAGCTGCTTATTGATCCCTGGTCCTTAAAATCAAAGGGTTCGCGAACAGACTCACTATTTAGCCCAGTATCCCGATCGTGCTCTAACGTTTACTCCTTGCGTACCCGTCTCGACCCGAATCGCGCGCCAGCGGCCATCGTGCGTTCTGTTGCTCGGGTAATAACCAATCGAGTATTGAGAGCGGAGCTCATCTCCAATTTGTTTGTAGACACCGGCCAGGTCTTCAAGTCTTTTTACCGGGAAAACGCGACCGCCAGTTCGCTCCGACAACAACCGCAGCTCACGCCTCGCGACTTTATAAAGCCCTGTGTTAATCGTGCGAATCATATCGGGTATAAGAGTCTCCCGCGACATTGTTCGCTGAGGCGAATGGGGATCGTACTCGGCAAAATAACGTTCGATTTGACTCTGAGAGAAATTCACATAATCGGAATCGGTCTTGGGCTTCAGAAGCCCCTCGAGCGTTGCCGCTTCAGTATTCAACTCAAGAAAATACAATGATGCCTCGCTCCGTTCCGCCATCGGCGCAACGTCCTTAAATCCCATCTTGCTGGTCGAATCGACTCCGTCAGACATACAGACGATTGCCTTCCGACCCTCTACTTCCTTTAAAGGGCTGTTATCTACTGCCATGTACAACGAGTCGTAAAAAGAGGTGCCTGTCTTCGCGGTGAATCGGTGCCCTTCTTCATCGGCTTCAATCATTCCTATATTGTCGATCGCGGTTGCCACAGCTGCACGAGCATCACTGAAATCCGCTATCAACTCGCTGTCTCGACTAAAAACGATTACTCCAACGCGGTCGTCGAAACGCAGTTCCCCGAGGAAGTTCCTGGCGGCACGCTTCATCAGAGCAATGTCTTCCCTTGTTGAACCTGAGATATCCAGCAACAGCAGCAACGAGAACGGCTCCTCGGTGGCAGCGAAATGAGCAATCTTCTGCTTCACGCCATTTTCAAATATTGAGAAGTCTTCGGCCTTGAGAGTCTTGACTGCAGCAGCGTTGGGTCCGGTGGCCGACGCCGTGACCGTCACAAGATCGCTGTTGAGCCTGATAGGCTCATCCTGGTCTCGTGATTGTCGCTCCTGGGCGCGAACCCCAAAACTGATGATGACAAACAAGAGGATTACCTTCAGTGTCTTTGTCCGACGAGCTCCAAACATTTCAACCTCTGGATTGCCTGATCTGGATAAATCCTATCCCAGAACATGAAAAAGGTATAGCGCGGTGTCCAGGATTTTCGATCTCTGTTTTCACGTGTTCGGAATTCTCTATCACCTAACAAACTACTGTTTTTCCATTTAGATTAACGCCGTGCTATTCTCCTCGTTTGGAAAGTTGTCAATAAAAGAGATCGACGCTTGTATCCCCATAGCGAATCTACAGAGGTCTATATGTCTGTTGTCAAAGAAGGTGACACGATTAGTCTGCACTACAAAGGGTGGCTTGATGACGGAACGGTTTTCGATTCATCCGAGGGCCGGCAACCGCTCAGCTTCCGAGTCGGCGCAGAAAAGGTAATTCCAGGTTTCGATGAGGCAGTCCGCGGGATGGCCGCGGGCGAGAACCGCCAGATCGATCTTCCCGCAGACCAGGCATACGGACCATACTACGATGATCTTGTCAGGGTTGTACCCAGGAGCGCCTTTCCAGCTCACACGACGCCAACCATTGGATTCGCGTTCGAGATGGAACTGCCTTCCGGAGAACCAATGACTGTGCGTGTTATCGACATCGAAGGTGACGAGATCACACTCGATGCAAACCATCTATTGGCCGGCGAGAACCTACACTTCGACGTACATCTGGTCAGTATCGATAGCGAATGAGCCCTCGCAAACAGAAGAGTGTGACTGTACCGATCAGGATCGGAATTGACACCGGCGGTACTTTCACGGACTTCGTCGCCTCTCGCGGCTCGCTTTTGAGCACCTTCAAAGTCCCATCAACTCCTCACAATCCAGCTGAAGCGATCCTCTCAGGAATTTCTCGGATACTTGCGGACTCCGACACAGAGCCGTTTGAGATCGTGCACGGAACAACAGTGGCAACCAACGCGCTGCTTGAACGAAAAGGTGCTCGAACCGCTTTGATTACTACTAAGGGATTTGAGGACGTCATCGAGATCGGTCGGCAGGCCCGGCCGGATTTGTATAATCTAATGGTCACACGTCCCTCTCCGCTCGTATCGAGGGAACTCAGATTTGGTTTAGAAGAGCGAACAGGTCCAACAGGTCAGATCATTACGCCTCTTGCAGAAGATTCAATCGCACGTCTCGTAAAGTTAATCTCAAACCATAATCCTCGGCTCGAATCAGCCGCTGTTTGTCTGCTTTTCTCGTTTGCGAATCCGGCTCACGAAGAAGCCATTGCAACCAAGTTGGAACCGCTCGGCATTCCAGTCTCTCAGTCGCACAAAATACTTCCGGAGTATCGCGAGTACGAACGTACATCAACGGTCGTAATCAACGCCTATTTAGTACCGTTGATGTCACGTTACCTCAACGCATTAGGAGAAGGATTAAGCTCCGTCGCCAATCGCCGGAACCCGAGAGTCAATTCAAAGCTAGAGGCACGGCAAAGTAGCCCGCAAGCACTCCTGGTGATGCAATCAAACGGCGGATCAGTTTCGGCATCGACTGCTTCCGCCGAACCCGTGCGCGCAATCCTATCTGGTCCGGCGGGAGGGGTTGTCGGTGCTCTTCGAGTCTGCTCGGTTGCCGGAATAAAAGACATCATAACCTTCGATATGGGTGGTACATCAACGGATGTGGCGCTGTGTCGGGGAGAGGCTCGTACGACTAATGAGGCCGTCGTGGCCGGCTTACCTGTAGCCGTACCGGTAATTGACATTCACACTGTGGGTGCAGGTGGCGGATCGATTGCCCGCGTAGATGCCGCGGGTGCTCTTCGAGTGGGGCCCGAGTCAGCGGGTGCAGACCCCGGTCCGGCTTGTTACGGACGAGGGAATGAAGTCACAGTCACCGATGCCAATCTCGTGCTTGGGCGCTTCGGCGGGGCCAGCTTGCTCGGAGGCGAGATGCCAATCGATCTCAACAGAGCGCGGACCGTTTTGTCTCGGCTCGCCAACGAGATTTCACGATTCACGAAGAAGCCGACAACCGCACAGCAAGCGGCGCTTGGAGTTGTTCGCGTAGCCAACGCAAATATGGAGGCTGCGCTTCGCGTTGTTTCAATAGAACGGGGGCAGGATCCCAGGCTGTTTACGCTTGTGAGCTTTGGTGGAGCAGGGGGATTGCACGTCTGTGAACTCGCAGCATCCCTGCGCATACCGCGCGTGGTGGTGCCCAAGTCGCCAGGAACACTTTCCGCGCTAGGCGTCCTGTTGGGGGACGTCGTCAAAGACTACTCGCGCACCGTAATGATGAAGACCGGAGAGCTCGATATGAAGGCGCTTGAGAAAACCTTTGTCGAGCTCGAGCAAAAAGGAATCCTCGATCTCAAAGACGAGGGTTTTGATAAAGATAGATTGAGGCTGAAGAGATCAGTAGCGTTGCGATACGCGGGTCAGTCTTTCGAAATCGATATTCCATGGAGTAAAAACTTTGGAGCACGCTTTCACGCGTCTCATCGCGAGCGCTACGGTTACGCTGACAGCTCGCGACCCATTGAAGTCGTATCGTTGAGAGTTCGCGCCGCTGGAATAACTCAAAAACCTGCGATCGCCCGGGAGCATCGAACCCGAACTCCGCGGCTCATCGCTTCCCATGTCACACCGGCATATTTGAACGAACGTCAGACGAAGGTACCGGTTTATCGCCGCGAACAGCTGAAAACTGGGATGAGATTCAGAGGGCCCGCCGTTGTAACGGAGTACAGCTCGACAACGCTCATAACTGCGGCTTTCCGAGCCAGCGTAGATCCGTGGCTTAATCTGATCGTCGAGACAATCTGACATATAGTAAATCCGGGGATGTGTACTTTACGTGAAGGGAGCCGTATGCTAATTTCACGAACCTGAATAACGCTTACGGAGGTGGATAATGGATATAAAGGAGCGGGTTGTTGGGGGGGTCAGCATCCTGGATCTTTCTGGCAAGATCGTGCTCGGCGAAGGCGATTTGCAGGTGAAGGAACGGATAAAGGACCTCTTGGCGGATGGGCAACGGCGAATCCTATTGAACCTTGCCGAAGTGAATTACATCGATTCGGCGGGTCTCGGGTCGTTGATCAGCAGCTACACGACCACTAAGCGTGAAGGCGGAAGCTTGAAGCTGGTGAATCTGACCAAGCGTATCCAGGACCTGCTAGCGATAACAAAACTTATCACTGTGTTTGAGACTTTTGAGAACGAGCCGGAAGCCCTGGCGTCTTATGGCGGGTAGGTGAATGCGTTTGGAGTTAAGACTCGTCGGCTAAGGATCAGATTTCAAATTGCAAATTGCAGATTTTCAAATTGCAGATTTTCAAATTGCAGATTGCAAATCGAAGACTGCGGATCCAAATTGCAGATTCAGATTCAAATTGCAGATTCAGATTCAAAGAAATCCCAAACAATTCAGATTGCGTGTGAGCTACCGAAGGTTCGATGGGCTACTGAGTCAAGGTTCGGTGGGCTATTGAATCAAGATTCGGTGAGCTACTGAATCAAGGTTCGGTGAGCTACTGAATCAAGGGTTAGATAAGCTACTGAATCAAGGCTGCCGTACTGAATCAAGGTTGCTGTGAAGCTAGGGCGCGAACGCGATCTATCTTTTCCTTGAGAGCCGCTTCCCCTGACGCAGCGTACGCCTTCTCATAAACTCGCAGAGCTTGCTGATACTGCTTGTCAGCTTCGTAGACATATCCGAGTTCTGCGAGCGCCGGGATCGACTCGGGCATTAATTGGATGGTTATCTCCAGGGCTTCCATTGCCTTGCGCAAGCGCCCGCTGCGCGACAATGAAATGCCGTAATAGAGCCAAGCCTGACCGTTCTCCGGATTTGCCTTCGCAAGCTTTTCGAGTGGTCCAACTGCGCTATCAAACCGTTGAGCACCAAGATAAGCCCGTCCAAGTATGTTTGCGGTTTTCAGATCATCTCGAATCGCCTTAAGCTTCTCGGCAACTTCCGCAGCTTCGTTCCAGCGTGCGTCGGAGTTACTTTTACGAGCCTTCCTCATAAGGCTCTCGCACAACAGTTCCAGGGCTGGAACGTCCTCTGGGTTTCCTTTTACCGCTTCATGAAGCGCTGCTATCGCGTGATCGTCGTCTTCCTTCTTGAAAAAAATCGCTCCGCGATAGTAGAAATTGGCGGCGATCTCTTTGGTACGTTCGCTGTTTGCGATCGACGTTTTCTCACCGGCCGATGCCAGTAGTGGAAGGGCGTCGTCAAAACGATCCAGAAAAAAGTATGACCGGGCCAAAGCGGTACGGGCGCTTCGATCGATTTCGCGCGCAGCCTTCGAGTTGAGTTCAATATACCGCTTGAGCGGCTCTATCGCTTTTTCGTAGCGTGCCTGCAGGTAATGAGAGATTCCGATGGTGTACCAGGCGCCGGCGATATCTGCACTGGATGGCGTTTGGATTTCGAGGAGATCAATGGCGTGAGAGAGCGGAAGCTCAACCCTGTCATAACGTTTGAGTTTGAACTCGCAGAGCCCGATGTAGTACCACGCGCCTGCTGCATCAGCACGTTCCATCACTATATCTTGAAATTCGACCAGTGCGGCGCGATATTCACCTTTGTTGTAAAGTGACACTCCTCGGTCCCAGTCTGAAGCCGCTGCCAGCGTCGCGTACAAGAAAATCGTCACGGTTGCTGCCACGGCCTCTATAATCAATCGCGCGCGTCCCCTTATTCGTACCCGGTGAATCATTGATTGCATCAGACAGGATTATCGCACGAGATGCGGAGCCTGTCGAAGTTGCGCTATCTTGTTCAATAACCTTAAGAACTTCGGTTGTCAATCACGATCGTTCAGCGCGGCAATCGCTCGCAAGCGAGCTTGAGAATGTGTTAGTAACTCGTTTCGGGAGAGCTCATGGTCACGGCAAGAGCGATAATGCGATTGGTACGTCAGACGCTTCTGGTCATTTTTATAACGCTGGTTCTCGCAGAGATCGCATTTCGCATCTACAACTATATTAATCCCTCATTTGTTTCTACGACGATTAACGAAAACGCGGTTCGCTCATACCTACGCGGCGGTGAACGGTGTTGAATCGTTGACAGGGTTCATCGCCGCGCGTATTTTCGAGTCTTGCCTTTTACGGCCGATCGAAACAATTCTCATCAGGACTAAAGTCATATGGAAACAATACCCGCGCACGGGGGAAGTCTCATTAATTGCGAGCTAGCGGGCGTCGAGCGAGAAACCATGCTCGAGCGGGTTCCGGCAATGCCGCGTATCAACCTGCGCGCACGCGAAATTTCCGATCTTGAAATGATCGCCAACGGCGCCTTCAGTCCGCTCGAAGGCTTCATGTGCGAAGAGGATTACATTGCGGTTCGAGGCAACATGCACCTTGCTTCAGGACTACCGTGGACGATACCGGTGACCCTATCCGCTGAGGATGATGTCGCGGATGGCCTGACTGAAGAATCCGAAATTGCGCTGTACGCAGTCGATGACCACCTGCTCGGCGTGCTGCATCTACGGCAGAAGTTCCGATACGACAAGGAGCGCGAAGCTGAACGTGTCTACCTGACAACCGACAAATCTCATCCAGGTGTGAGAACACTCTTCGAGCAAGGCGAGTGGCTCCTTGGCGGACCCGTAAGCTTGTTAAATCGGCCGCGAAACCCCTCATTTCCTGTCTACCGTCTCGACCCAAAACAGACGCGCGATACTTTCAAAAAGAAGGGCTGGCGACGGGTGGTCGCGTTTCAGACTCGCAACCCTATTCATCGGGCTCACGAATACATAATCAAATGCGCGCTGGAGACAGTCGACGGATTGTTGCTGCACCCGCTGGTGGGGGAAACGAAATCCGACGATATCTCTGCCGAAGTTCGGATGAAGTGCTATGAGGCGATGCTCGAGCATTACTTTCCGCGAACTCGAACGCTCCTGGCTGTCAATCCGGCTTCGATGCGCTATGCCGGACCGCGGGAGGCGGTTTTTCACGCAATTATTCGAAAGAATTATGGTTGCACTCACTTCATCGTGGGTCGTGATCACGCAGGGGTCGGAAGTTTTTACGGCACATATGACGCGCACTATATTTTTAATGAGTTTGATGCAGAGGCGTTGGCAGTCACGCCGATGTTCTTCGATCATTCATTCTACTGTCGCCGCTGCGGCTCAATGGCAACTAACAAGACCTGCCCGCACGATTCTCGTGAACACGTAACGCTATCGGGCACTCGAGTGCGCGAGATGCTGACACAAGGCGAGATACCGCCGGCGGAGTTCTCGCGGCCCGAGGTTGCAGCAATACTATTGGGGGGTGGGGGTTAGGGATTGGGGGTTGGCGGTTAGGGATTGGGGGTTGGCGGTTAGGGATTGGATTTGTGGATTGGGTTAAGGTTTTTGGCTTCTGATTTCAATACAGGTTTGGTGAGCTCAGGTTTGAGTCTCACTTTTTGGAAAAGCAAACTAGTAACCAGAAGCCCAAGACCCTTAACCCAACCCCTATTATTGAAGCTACGTATGGTCTAGAGTATAATCGGGTTGCAGCTTAGGCTGGAAAAGCCACGGCGGCCCGGAGATCCAACCTCATGATCAGGTGTAACAATTGTGGCACTAATAATATCGATGGCAGCGAATACTGCGACGAGTGCGGTATGAGGTTGGACCTGTCACCACCGCCGCGGCCGCGCAAACGCGATGCTGCGCCAATCTATCAGCCGCCGAGCGCGGTCGAAAACGAGGGAATCGGCTCTAATACCCTCGATCCGCCCATGCCGGCTCCGCCGTCGTTTACTACTTCGACCAGCATACCAAAACCGGCAATGCCCGCTCGGGACCGCCGGCACGGTGATTCGCGCATAAGCAATGTCAATCCGCGAAGAAACCACACCAATGAACGATCGGGGCCCGCTTTCAAATCGAACGATGCGAGAGACCATTCGGTACCTCCGCCGGCGCCCCAAACCTACGCTCTTTCCTCGCCGGAGCGGACCAGCAGCCTTAACTCGGACGGGGCGTCGCTCCAGGATCGCGATGGCTCGCGGGCGCTGGCGCGATTGATAATCGAGCGCGGCGGAAGAATTGGGAAAGAGTTTCCGATCATTGGCATTGAAACGAATATTGGGCGTTGGGATGCGGACAGCGGCATCTTCCCGGACGTCGACCTGGATGAGGACGATTCGGAAGCCAAAGTATCGAGACGGCATGCTCGTATCGTTAATCATAACAGTCAGTTCTTTATTGAGGATCTCGGGTCGACTAATGGAACGTTCGTCAATAGAGGACGAAGGCTATTGCCCGGCAAGCGCCACATGCTTCAGAACGGCGATGAGGTGATTGTCGGAAAAACATTTTTAAAGTTTCAGATACTGAAGTGATAGGTTTCTGGTTTTGGTTCCAGTTTCTGGTTCTGAGTTTCGGTTAAGACTCTTGGCTGGCCCACCAAACAAAGACCCGAAACCAGAAAGCGTGATAAGAGACCGACTTTTCTGGTTCTTAGTTCTTCGTTTGCGTTTCTCAGCTTCGGTCGCGTTTCTTGGTTCGAGTGCCCGAACCAGGAGCTAGAAACCAGAAACCCGAAACCGATTATGTTCTGTCCTGATTGCGGCAGTCATTTGGGGCCGGGAGATCCTTTCTGCGGATTATGCGGAGGAAGGCAGGACCCCACGCCTGAGCCCCCTCCGGCAGTCGTGCTAGAAGCGCGAAGCGGACAGGTCGAGGACAGTATGCCCGAAAAGAAACAAAAAAACGTACCGAATCAGCAACTGGAACCCGGGACCCTGCTGCTTGACAGGTACGCAATCGTCCAGCGTGTAGGTGGCGGCGGGATGGGCTCCGTTTATCAGGCCCGCGACAAACGTCTCGCAGACAGACTCTGTGCTGTAAAAGAAATGATCGAGATGTTTGCCGATCAAAGCCAGCGCGCAAAGGCGGTAGAAGATTTCAAACGCGAAGCTGAGGTCCTCGCACAACTCGACCATCCTTCAATACCAACCGTATTTGATTACTTCATAGAGACCGGCAGGTACTACCTGGTAATGCGTTGGATCGGCGGCGGCGATCTCGCGGAACAAATGCGAGTTCGCGGTGGGATTGTCGATGAAACCACGGTGTGCAAATGGGCAGTTCAGATCTGCGATGTGCTGCATTACATCCACACTCAAAAGCCACCGATCATTTATCGCGATCTCAAACCGGCCAATCTGATGCTGGATGACAAAACAGAGAGAGTGATGCTGGTCGACTTCGGTATCGCGCGAATAGTGCGCCCAACCGAGAAGGGCGTCACCGCGATTGGCACGATGGGCTACGCGCCTCCTGAATTATTTGCGGGAAAGGTTGAACCTCGCTCGGACATATACTCGCTCGGCGCGACGATGTTCCATATGTTGACTGGCTCGGATCCACAGGACAATCCGTTGCTGATTTTCGACTTCAGCAAGAATCCCAGGCCACGCCAGATCAACCCAAGCATCACTTCGGAGATGGAAGCGATACTGATGAAGTCGGTCGCTCATAAGCCGGACGACCGACATTTGTCTGCCCTAGACTTCATGCGCGCCCTGGAAGCTCACAGCGCATATTTGTCCACGCACAGGATTGAGCCTATTCGCCCAACGTTTAATGCGGGTCGACCATCATCATTCGGAAGTCCGCCGTCTTCGAGCGTCCGCCAGGCACGGGTGTCCGCCCCAGGCAGCAGCCCGCCTGCTCCACCAGTGCCCGCGATGGAGTGGGTTTTTTGCGGTCATTGCGGCGAAAAGATAGGCTCCGACGACGTATTTTGCGCTCACTGTGGTCAGAGGCAGCCGACTCCCGGCAGCGGAGTACCGGCAGCCGGCTACACCGGAGCTCCAGCGCAGGGACGGATCACTGCGCAACTTGTGATTGTCGGGACAAAGGACATGGTCAAGCCGTTCGTCATCGATAAAGAGAGTGTGCTGATCGGCCGCACCGATCCTCATACTGGTATCTTTCCAGAAGTCGATCTTACGATGTACGACGGAGAGACGAAGGTATCCCGAAAGCATGCGAGAATATACCGGCAGGGCGAGCAGTTTTTGATTGAAGATTTGGGATCAGTGAACGGAACAATCATCAACTCGGTCACCGGAGGATCGGTGCGTCTCAACGCTAAATCCCCGCGCGTGCTCTCGGCCGGCGATGAAGTTAAGCTCGGCGGAACCACTTTGCAGTTTCTCCTGACATAGCCGTGTTCCTAAGGAGTGCTCGCATTTCCAATCGCCTATGACGAAGTTCTGTCCATACTGCGGCAAGCGATTGAATACGCGATCGAAGTTCTGCCCAAAGTGCGGAAAGCAGCGTCTGGATCGTCAAAGTCTGGCTGTTGGCCTGGCTGATGATCAATCGTCGGCTCGGACCACCGGCAATTCCGGTCTAACCGACTCCGCGCGCCTCCAACGTAACTTCGAGCGGGCTTCGCTTGGTGAGCACCAGGATTATACTCGTGAAGGACGGGCTCGCACGGTAACAACCACGCCAAGGCCAAACGGGTCACCTCGCGCCGCGCGATACGCTCCAGCCACCCATTCGCTCATTGGATACTCTGAACAAGCCGGCTTCGGTTTGAGATATGGCGCCTGGATGTTTGATTTTCTGATCACCCTCATTGGAATAATGGTATTTACGTTTGCAGTTACCGCCGCCAGCCGCCGATCGGTTGTGGGTTCGAACACTGACTTGGCGATCGTGGCAGCTTTGACTCTGTTAATGTTCTTGCTCAATTTTGTAGTGCTCGCGGGAATCGGCGGTCAAACTGCGGGTATGCGCATCCTCGGGATATTCATTGTGAGAGTTGATGGGAGACCATTCACAATGAAGCAGGCGGCCCTTCGTCACCTGGTAGGTTATCCCCTCTCCACCGCATCTTTCTTCCTCGGCTTTCTTTGGATGCTGTGGGACCCGCGGCAACAAGGCTGGCACGACAAACTTGCTCGCACTATAGTTGTGATGTCCAAGTGATAAGCGATTCGATGCGCGTCCGAAATTGGCTCCGATTCATGACGCGCGTTTGACGCTCACTGATCTGATCTGAACTATGTCTACGTTTGTTATTCGACCAAAAGATTACGAGCCTTCCATCGTAAAACTCGATAGGATGAAGCTCACCATAGGACGCTCATCCAGAAACGACATCTGCATCAGCGATCCTTTTGCATCCCGTCTGCACGCGGAAATAAGACGCGAGAACGATCAGGTGCTGCTTGTAGACAACGGGAGCGCCAACGGGACCTTCGTAAATGGGCAGCGCGTCACCGGATCGCTGAGACTAAGCGTCGGAGATGTCGTCCGCATAGGCGAAACGGAAATCGAGTACAGCTCGGGCGAACAGGATATGCTGTCCGGCGCGACGGTTTTTTTGACAGGTCTCGCTGGACAATCGCTTCCGGCGGACACCATTACCTCGCCAATCCCCGCGCGCTCAACCACCGATCTGATCTCGTCAATCAGATCCGGCGCGATCTCGGGTGAAGGTCGAGCCAGCTCAGGTGCTCGAGCCGCGATGAAGCCTGAGGCGCCCGGCCGAGATCTGCTCAGCATAGTTTCCCAGGTCGGAATTGCGCTCTTGCCTCGCACTTCTCTGGAAGACACATTGAAGATGACCATTGATCTCGTTTTCCAGGCTATCCCGGCGGAGCGCGGATTTCTCTTTCTGAAGGAGAACGGTGAGCTAAGCTGCAAAATCGCCCGAGGGGCAAGCGAAGCGGCGTTGCCCACCGCCTCGCAGGTACAACTCAGCCGTTCGATCACAAACAAGGTTCTTAGCGAAGGCGCATCAATCTTGACCTCTGATGCGATGCACGATCCTCGCTTTCAATCTCAACACTCGGTGGTACTGAGTCAGATACGATCAGTAATGGCCGTGCCGCTCGCCTCCGGCGAAGAAATCTTTGGGATGGTTTATGTCGATAATCCGTTCAATAACCGGTTTCAGGAAGAAGATCTGAAGGTACTGACCACAATTGCATCCGTAGCTTCGATCAAGATTGAGAACGATCGATTGTTGGAGGAGCGGCTCGAGAAAAGGCGGATGGAAGAGGAGTTAAAGGTTGCCTCCGAGATCCAGATGCGGCTCCAGCCATTTTCGCCTCCCAAACTGGCCGGTTGGGAGATGACCGGCGTGTCGTTCCCCTGTCGTGAAATTGGTGGCGACTACTATGACTTTATCCAGCGCAAGCGCGACAGTCATCTGATCGTGGCGGTCGGCGACGTCTCGGGAAAAGGCACAGGCGCGGCACTGTTGATGTCATCACTGCACGCCGCCGTACGAGCTCAGTCACAGACCCGAGCGTCTATCAGTGAAGTCATGGGCGAAATCAATCAGTATATCTTCGAGAATTCCCCTTCCAACAAATTTCTTACTCTGTTCTACGGCGATATCGATCCTGACACTGGCACACTCCAGTATTCCAACGGTGGTCACAATGCCCCAATCTTCGTGCGTAGCTCGGGCGAGGTGGAACGGCTCGATAAGGGCGGTCTTCCGATTGGTATGATGCAGGTCAGCGTTTATCAGGAGGAATCGGTAGTCTTCGAATCAGGTGATGTGCTGGTGATCTATAGCGATGGGATTACCGAGTCAATCAATGAACGAGATGAAGAGTTTGATGAGGAACGACTGATAGACGTCGTCAGGAACAATCTTGGACGTTCTGCCTCCGGCATCCGCGACCGCATTGACGAGGCACTGTCCCGATTCGTCGGGGCAACGGCGCCGGTTGATGATATGACACTGATGATCATCAAGCGAACCGATGCGGGGTTTGACGACGCCGAAGTAACGATCCGCAATTGAAGGCTTCTTCATCTTAGACCCCATCGTAAGATACCATCGGGCTTCAGCCGAGGGAGTTTCAATTTTGACCTAACAACGATGATCGCGCGCCTAGATATCATCTTGCTTGCGATGGTATCTCCGACAGCGCGTTGATTCGTTAGGTCGAATCTGAAACTCCATCGGCTAAAGCCCGATGGTATCTTGGGCAGCGGGATGCCTAGTGTTAGTTTGAACCTGAAACTCCATCGGCTGAAGCCCGATGGTATCTTAATACTTTCATGCTGTCTTCAGTTCGTCTCTCCTTTTAAACACTTCCAAACTTTTGAGCAACGAACCGTCGCGAAGCATTATCGAAAAGAATAGAAGATTGTGTAAGATTATGGCGGGCTCGCTCAAAAAGGCGAGCGCAAGAACGACACACTGAAACGGCTCCTAAGTTTTCCATGGCGACCGCGCTGAGAAATCCCGAGATAAGCATAGTACCGATTGCTGATATTAATCTGGCTAGTTTGGAGAAGCTCTTTGACGAAGAGTGCGCCGAGTGGCTCAACCTTCTGAAGTGGGACTACAAAGGCGCAAGCACGCTGATACGCGATGTAGCGCGCCAGCGACAACTATCGGGTTTCGCAGCAATGAGAGGCAGTACGGCGCTTGGGTTCGCCTATTACGTGATCGAAGGTTGGCGGTGCTCAATCGGCGACATTTATGTATCGAAACGATGGCGACGATTGGGACTCGATAGGGAGCTCGCCAAAGCGATTCTCGATCAACTCGATCTATTCAGGCGCCTGAGGAGAATCGAGAGCCAATACGTTGGTCTGGAGAACAATGAGGCTGACACGATGTTCCAGTCACGCGGTTTCGAACGTCTCGAGCGCAGTTACATGATCGCCGATCTTCGATCGACAATACCGACGACGGTCCGAACTGACCTGCCTGACATCTCAATAAGACAATGGCAGCCAGGAGACTTTGACCAGGCTGCAAAGGTCATTCATCGTTCGTACCGCGGCAAACACGACAGCAGGATAAACAGTCAATATCAAAACCTGCAGGGGTGCGCCGAGTTACTGACAATCCTGACTGATCATTTCTGGTGCGGTGATTTTCTTCCTCAGATGTCGCTTGTTGCGGCACGATCCTCGGGAGCATTGGCTGGAGTGTTGATTGCGTCGCGCGTGGCCCCGGGCGTGGGACACCTCGGACAGATCTCGGTTCATCCCGGACAGCAGGGACGCGGCATTGGTCGCAGGATGATCGAAAAAGCACTGCATCAATACGGACTAGAAGGTTATGAGTCGGTCTCTCTGGCGGTAACTACCGCTAACGCGAACGCGTTTCATTTGTATCAGTCCTGCGGGTTTCGAACGGCCCACACATTCCCTGTTTTTTATCGTGAGAAGAAATGATGTTTAGGGACTTACGGTAATTTTTAGCGTGTTCGAAATCTTGCCAGTCGAATTACGAACCTGCACGTTAAGTTCCCCTGGCGTTTGAACAAGAGCGTTCACCAGGCGACCAACGAGCTCAGTCGAACTCGAGCTCTCCAGTTCAAGCGATGTGTTATTCACCAGCAACTGAGCTCCGCTATCGAAGTCGGATCCGTTGACCACCAACCTGAACTTCTTTGCGTTCAAACCCACAAAAAGGTGATCCCACACATTCCCTCGTTTCTTTTTATAGAGAAACAAGGACGTGAGCTGAGGTGTTTTGTCTGGCGGAGGATTGGGATCTCCCTTAGTGACGGCAAACGTCTTCTGATTCGAGCGCGTTGAATCCGGGTTGCGAACCTCCAGGGTTATCGTTCGCTCGCTAGCCAAAAGATTAGCCGGAATGTCTGCAACTAACTCAAACCGCGACGAACCCTGTCTGGTTGCAAGAGCCAGATTATCGGTCACGTCGAAAACTACTGCGCCGGGCTTAACATGGCGAGTAACAAACAAGATCGTCGTAGCTGCCGAGCCTGCCTTAATCGCAGAAGGTATCGCGGGTCCGATGAATGGAAGCAAGTCACTTCCAGCACGGTGAATGCGATATATGAAATGGTGATGCTCACTCAGGTCGCGATGAGTTACCGGATCGAATCGCGCCACATAGATATCGCCACTGATAGGATCGATAGCGGTGTCAACCGGACCGTCATTAGGATCGATCAGGCCAAACTCAATGATCGACGGCTCGACCTTAGTAGTCTGAAACCCCGTCGACGCGTCGCCGCTAAGAATGAATCGCTGGAGATCGCCGCCCTGACCGGGCAGGTGCTTGAACAGCGTGACCAGCATCTGATTCGTCGACTCGCCCGATTGCGGGCCAGTGTAAAAAGCAATTGAAGTCGGCGTCAGATGCGGAGCAAATGTTGCAATCGGACCCCGTACTCCTGCGCAAGCAGGCACGTTCGAGATCGGCGGCCCTTCACAACCGGGAAAACCATAGTTTGCGTTCTGGACAATCCAGTTTATTTCTTCCAACGGAGATTGATCAGGCAGTTGTCCAAGTTCTCCGGATCCCCCGTCAGTTGTAAAGAGCTGACCGTTACCCGGATGAAATGCCATGCCGAATGGATTGCGAAGCCCCGTTGCGACCACATTGATAGATGGGTTATCAACATCCACGCGCAAAATGCTGGCATTATAAAGTCGTTCCGCGGGACGGCCTGGAGCTGGAGTGCCGGCGTCGGTTGACGAACCCTGACCAAAATACAGCAATCCGTCGGGGCCAAACTTCAGCCTATCAGTCTGGTGATCCCCCTCGCTCGGAAGACCGTCTACGATGACGGTGGTTTCGTCTGCAACGTCATCGCCGTTTGTGTCGCGGAGCCTGATTATTCGGCCGGCTCCATTCAGTATGTTGCTCGTTAAGTATAAATCTCCGTTTGCGCGGAACTCCAAACCCAGCGGCTGAACAAGGCCGGTGGCAAACGTTTTTATCTGATCCACCCTTCCGTCTTCGTCAGAATCCGTCATTATCAGGATTCTGCCCGAATAAGTGCCAACGAAGAGTCGGCCCCGCGAGTCGAATGCCAGTGACACGGGTCCGCTGAACGCAGAGGCCGCGAATTCCGGGACCCTTGTCGGATCGGCAAAGATATTGAACTCAAAGCCTGGCGCAATGGTGACAGGATCGGTTTGCGCTATGGAGACTGTGGAGAAATTGGTAAACGCAAAAAGAAAGACTACCAGTGTAACAGCGCAAAGAGCGCGCAAACGATGTGACCTCAACAAAACTTCTACCCCCTTGGAAACTGCGCCGAGCGGTCGTCAGACGCGCAATTCGTTGACAATGGACCAGAATACTTATTCAAACGCGCAGTTCGCAACCGTCCTGGGTGGTTGTGAGGGGCATGTTAAATGGAAACAATGCGTGATGCGCGGCTACTTACGTTTTGCGGTCCACGTGGCCTCACCGATTTCACCAAGAACGGCGGTGCCTTTCATGCTGTCCTTGGATTCAATCTTCCCGGTGTAGGTGATCATGAGTTCCTGGCCCTGGGCACTGATCTTGATTGTGAACTTGATCTCACCGCCTTTCACGGTGCCTGTCAGCGGCGCCTCACCAAACTGACCCTTGTAATTACCGGTCAGCTTCTCACCTTCCTGTTTAAACGTGAAAGTCGGAGTTCCGGAGCCTTGCGGGGTTTCCACAGTAAACGCCCACTCGCCGGTTACGTTTACGTCCGATTGTGCAGCGCCTGCTACAAGCACGAGTGAAGCTATCAGAATCGATGTAAGCGCGAGGGCTCTTTTCATCGCTATTCTCCTTTTTCCATTAAACCGTTTGTACGCCTTCAGGCGGAAGGTCGTAACGTACGAATCATCGGAAATTCGTTACAAACTTCCGCCTGAAGACGGTACTACCAACAGTTGGTCATCAATTGTCTTCTGTGTAGTTGTAACTCTGCAACTTTCGATAAAGTGTCTTGCGGCCGATTCCGAGTATCTGCGCAGCACGCGTCCGGTCGCCGCGGGTGTAGGCGAGTGTCTGCATAATCATGCGCTTCTCGGCCTCATCGATTGTCGTTCCGACTTCGACCTCGATTGTCTTGCTGGCCTCCGCACCGCGCACCGCGTGCGGCAAATCATCTATCGCTATCATTCGGCCCTGGGCAATTATCACCGCCCTTTCCATGGCGTTTTCGAGCTCGCGCACATTTCCGGGCCAGTCATAGCGTCGCAGCCATTCGAGCGCCTTCTTTGTAATCCCAGTAATGTTCTTGTTAGAACGTTTCTTGTAGATCTCTAGAAAATGCGTTGCGAGGAGCGGGATATCTTCCCGGCGTTCGCGAAGTGCGGGCAGCTTGATTGGGTATACATTCAATCTGTAGAAAAGGTCGCGCCTGAATCGGCCCTCACTGACCGCCTGTTCGAGATCAACGTTTGAGGCCGCGATTACTCGGACATCGGTCTTGACTATCTCGTTCCCGCCAACTCTCGCGAATTCTCCGTTCTGCAGCACTCTCAGTAAACGAACCTGGGCCGCGAGCGACATTTCCGCAATCTCATCGAGAAAGAGTGTCCCGTCGTTCGCTTCTTCAAATTTACCTATCCGGCGACTGCGAGCGTCGGTGAATGCGCCTTTTTCGTGTCCAAAGAGCTCGGATTCGAGCAGCGTTTCCGGAATCGCGCCGCAATTAATTTTGATATAAGGTTTCTCGGCTCTCGATGATCTTGCCTGGATCAAATCAGCCATCAACTCCTTGCCGGTGCCTGATTCGCCTTGAATCAAAACTGTTGTGTAATTATCGGCGACATAAAGCGCCATCTGCATGCAGCGCATGAAGTTGTCGCTTTTGCCGACCAGTCCACTACCGCTGTGCTGGCTATGAGCGTGTTCGAGTTCGCGTCGCAATCGCAAGACCTCTGCCGACAGGCGCGCCTTCGAAAGCGCGATGGCGAGCTGATCGGCGATTCCGAGTGCCAGCGCAGTTACTTCTTTGGCGAATGACTGTTGCGGCTCGGACCATAACAGGATGAGCGCGCCGAAAATCTTATCCTCGATTAAGATTGGTGCAATTATTGCGGCTCCCGCATTGAAAACCTCGGTGAGAAACGAGCGGGCGTATTCGTGTTGTTCAGGGCTCAGGATCTTGAGCATCTGCCCGCGGCCGACCGTTTTGGGCATCAAATCCAGGATCGGGAATTTCAATGACGGACGCTTAAGAATCTCTTCCGCTTTTCCTTCGGCAGTCCGAAGATTTGTAAAGTGGATCTCGCTGTTACTCGCGTCGATGATCGCCAGACAAGCGGCCTCTATGCGAAGCAAGTCGAGCGAGCGATCGAGAATCCGTTCTATTACTTCGTTGAAATCGGAACCGGTGTTGATATCGTTTGCTATTTCCAAAAGCACTTTGTTTATTCGTGCTTCCCGTTCCTTCTCCGTGTAAATGTGCGTGTATCGATATCCGATCGCGATGTGCTGCGCCAGATTGCGAATAAAGTTTATCTCGTCTTCGTTCCAATGATAGTGTTCGTGACAATGATGAAGGCCGAGCATTCCGAGCAGTTGCAAATTGAAGGTGATAGGCACAATCAACACTGATTTGCTGCCAAGCCCTTCAATGAGCTTTTGAAGGGTGGGAGCAACTTCAGCCGACGACGTATCCTCAATTGCCTGAGGACTGTAAAGGTCAAATCCCTCCTGTAGCCGCTCAAGATCAACGCGAAGTTGAACCCCCAGGAGCGATGGCAGCTCCTGTCCGGAGTCCGCGCGGAACTCGTGGGTAATCCGTAAATGATTCTCGGATGTAAGCGTCATCACATCGCAGCGATCAACGCCCATCATCTTGCCAACCTCAGTGACGGTGGCCTGGAGGAAGTGATCGAGATTTATTACGGAAAAAGTTTCCGAGCCGATGCGGTTGAGAATCGCCTCGCGCGCTTCGTGCATCTTGAGCTTGCGCTCGAGCGAAAGAGTGTCCCTCATTTGGTCTACCGTGTGAAATTGATGGCTCGGCTCTCGCCGCCATCGGGATTTCGTAGTTTGATCAGTACTGGCGCGCCCGGTGGGAATTCTGAAACAGGAACCTTCGCCATGAATGCGGTTCCGTCATCGCTCTGCGGCCTTCCTGGATATGAACCCTTACCAACCACAATAACTACGCCCTGTAGCATGCCCGATCCGAATACGAATAACTTCTGTTTCTTAGCTTTGTACGAAACCTCTTGCAGGGTCGGTGGAGTGATAGTTACTTCTCTGGTTATCGCGCCAAGCGCGCTGAGCCTCCCACCGCCAATAACGTAGTCACGGAGGGTCTCCGTCACCTCCACTCCCTCTCTTATTCGCCTGCTCAACAGGATCCCACTGTCACCAGGATGCTGAGTCTTGGTGAGAGCGGCGACTCCTGAAACGCAAGCAGCCGATACCGACGTACCGGTTGCGCTCGTGTACCACTTTGCAGGATCAGTTTCCTGAGTGCAAAGCTGGCAATTGCCACGAGCCTGTGTCGTAAGCACCGAAACACCTGGCGCCGCAAGATGTACGCTCGCAGGTCCAAACCCGGTCTGAATCATGAACGGATTCGACAGTGGTCTCCAGATTCCATCGTTGTAATCCGACGCGGCAACTACAATCTGATTCGGTAGCCAGTATGACGCCGGGTATATCTTACTATAGTCCAGATCGTATCCCTCATTACCGGCTATGCAGACCATAAGAACACCTGCATCATTTGTCGCATTGACTGCATCCTTCAGAGCCTGTGCGACTTGATCACTAACCAAATCCGCGTCAAGCAGCGTGGTCCAGCTGGCGTTGATAATCGAAGCACCTGCCGCGACCGAGTACAGCAATGAGCGCGCCGCATCTGCGACTGTCGCGCTGAATTGCGAAGGATCCGGACCATATCGCTTGTAGAAGCGCACCGGCATCACCTTTGACTGGCACACGCCAGTGATACCGATGTTGTTGTTCATCTCGGCCGCGATAATGCCGGCCATCTGCGTCCCGTGTCCGACCGCGTCGCTCGTGTCTCCATTTTGATCAGCTACATTGAACCCGTGAACATCGTCGACGAATCCGTTGTGATCATCATCAATCCCATTGCCGGGGATTTCACCGGGATTCGTATAAATGTTCTTCACCAGATCCGGATGAGTGAGATCGACACCAGTATCGGTCAGAGCGACTATCACGTCCGGGCTGCCTACGGTGATGTCCCAGGCTTTGTATGCTTTGATATCCGCGTTCGGAGTAGTAACAAAATCACCAAAAGAAACTCCGAGGTTGAGCAACGCCCACTGATGTGAGAACTGCGGGTCGTTGGGGATTACCGTCCCTAATTTTATCAAGTAGTTCGGCTCAGCATACTCGACCTCATCGAGAGATTTGAGTTCATCGATCTTCGCTCGCACATCCGCCGCAGGATCGAGCTTCAGTACAAAAACGCGATCCAATCCACGATCTACGAAGATTTGGTTTACTCGCTGGCTCGGTTCACCTTGCACAAGCGCTTCCGCAGGATTCTTATCGCCGTCGTCTCCCGCCAGACGCGCAATCGCCATCAATCGTTGTTCACGCCCTTCGGTTCGGAGCTGAGATGCTCCCGGCTTGAGTTTTACGATTACCTCACCGGGCGCGTAGCTGCTCGTGACGTTTGATCTCTTAGCGGAAACTTGTGATGCCGGAGAAGCGATGATGAACAACAGTACTGCCAATAAGGCGAGGAAATGTAGCGTCCGCATAAAGCCAGAACCACCCTCTCGAAACTACGGGAGTTCTTGCTTATAACCTAAAGACACTGGATTTTTCAATGGAAATCAGGAGAGACCAGCGGAGTTTAAGGTGTACGATGGATGGGACATATAGATCCTCTTGGTCCGATTGTTCAGAGCATTTCCAACTCCCGTTCAATATCTCGACGATTTCGTTGGAGCTCGAGAAGGACCGGCGGGGCGGCGCGGTCCTGGCACTCGGCGACAGTCAACCGGCAACGCTCGCAGGTACCATCAATATCGAGCCGGCTGATCGATGGGTCCCTCGCAAATCGGACCGTGCGTTCAAACTCTTCATCGCAACGAAAGCCAAGCGATACTGATGAAGTGGCCGAAGGATTCAATGCCAGATGTCGAGCCATCGCAACGCAGAGATACCGTTCATTGGTGTCGACAAATCTTGAAAGCTGTACGCCCACGACGGGTTCGACCGGCTTTCTACGCGTCGCCTTCTCTCGATCAAGATCATTTAGAATTCGGATCGCCAACCACCGCCGGCAGTAGTGCTCATCAAGGCCAGTGCCACCAGGAATCAGCACTTGCGACATGTTGAGGTGTTTTACGAGCCGGTAGATGCCTCCCTCGTGATTGAATCGAAGAAAGTGCAGCTTGATACCCAAATATTCCGGCAAGACTTCCGTGAGGCGGTACAGGAAGATTTCCGGAGTGACTTCGTACCTCTCCAAAAAATCGCGAAAACGACGCGGCTGCCACCGCTCGAGTGCAAAGAATTCCCTGACGTCGGCGAGCAGTGGCTCACGCTTGATCAAAAGCGCGCCGGCGAAATAGGACGCTTTGAAATCATTGAGGACCTGCTCGAAAGAATCGACGCGCTCAGGAGCCGAGGTCATCGCGCGATCCGTCAACCCCAGGACCTGATAACCAATCTCACGCGCCAGGATGAATTTTTTTTGCCTGCTGCTCAGGGCCGGGTTGATCAGCAGCGTCGGAGGACTACCTCGCTTGGTTACCAGCACCGACCGGAACTGGCTAAGCTTGGGGTGCTTGCTCAATTCTTGCTCGTCCAGCCGGTAATTGAATCGTTTCTCGATATTCGCGCGAAGGTCTGGAAAGCTCGGGGTTGGATCGCTTTTGATTCTCGCAGAGTGCGCAAACTCATCGACCGTGCGCTCGATTTCCGGAAAATAGTTTTCGTGAAGCTCTTGATAAGATCGAAGTGCAGAGCGATAGAGGTGCTCTACCCCGATGTTGTAGCTCTCGGCTATTCCGATCAGGGCATTTACCAGCGCACTCGCTTCCAGTGGCTGCCGGGTCATCAATTCGACCACCTGGGCCGGCGAAATACCGAACAGGTGGAACGGGAAATTGTGAAGCACCGGCGATTCCAGAAAATCGGAAAGTGGGCTGAGTTGTTCGTCGAGCCTGATCGATACGAGATCGTCATAGTTTCGACCGAGCGCCTCGGCCATACGTGCGATTTTCTCCGCCTTCGGATACTTCTTCCCGTGTTCGATTTCAGTGAGGTAGGAAGTCGATAGCTTGATGCGCGCCCCAAGATCCGTTAGAGACAGTCCCGCCTGCTCACGAAACTGGCGGAGCTTCATTCCAAAAATAACTTTATGATTGAGGCCCATCGAACTCCATAGATTGTGAAATATGATCGTCCTTGAGGAGCGCGCTTTAATTAAGTTTCAAACTAACGCGTGTCTTTGAAAGTGTCAAATCGCGGAGCGACACCAAAAGCCTCTGCATCAACCATTCAGCTGATACGCCGTAGCAGCAGCCCAAAAGTTTAGCAGGATCTAAACAGTCGGATGGTCGGTGAGGCGAGCAGTTTCAAACCGTTAGAGCTAAAATTAAATCTCGTATTAATTCTCAAAGGCCTTGACGTTATAGTTCAGTATGTTTTAGAACCAGCAGAAGGACGCAACTCGACACATCGGCGAACGCAAGCCAAAGTGTGACCGAACCTTATCCCGCAGGAGGAAACCCAAGTGTCACTGTACCAGATAATCTCGTGGATCGTTGTTGGATTGATTGTCGGGGCGCTAGCGCGCTTTCTCGTACCCGGAAAAGATCCGATGGGCTGTATAGCGACTATCCTGTTGGGAGTCGCAGGGTCATTTGTGGGCGGATTCATCAGCAGTCTGATTTGGCACCAGGAAAAAGGAAGCTACTTTCACCCTGCGTCGTTTGTTATGTCACTGGTGGGTGCGATTATCCTCGTTCTCATCTGGCGAAAGCTTAGACCCGCCGCTTGATTTACGTAGCCACCGAACGATGTATTGTCGACTGGCATCATCTACCTAGTTTATCCGCTTCGCCTTCACACGCGGGGTAGCCTGCCTCAGTGAAATCAGCTCGAGGAATGCTCGCGCCGCCTGCGATTGATAGCGATTCTTGTTGTATATCAGCCCAAGCTTTCGTTGGAACCGGGCGTCTCGGATCGAAAGCGCCTTGAGACTTCCTTCTTCCAACTCCTTGGCGATGCACAATCGCGGGACGATGGATATGCCCATACCAATCGAGACAAAACGCTTGATCGTTTCAATAGATGCGAGCTCCATCGTGACTTTCATTTTGACACCGCCATCATTGAAGTGTTTCATCAGGCGCTCCCGGGTGGTTGTTCCGATCTTATGAAGGATGAATGGCTCGCTTTCAAGATCAGTCATTCTAACTGATCGCCGTGCGGCTAACGGGTGTTCGGGGCCCACTATCAAAGCCAACTCGTCGCGGTGAATCGTGATCGACTGGAGCCGCGCGTTCTTGATAGGAAGCGTTACGATTCCGAAATCGAGCGTGCCCTCTATTACTCGCTCAGTGATGGATCGAGTGATCGCGCGCTGTATATCAACCTGCACGTGGGGATAGGATCGCGTAAATGTAGCTAAAACCTCCGGAAGCACATACAAACAAGTAGTTTCGTTCGCTCCCAGGCGCAATGTTCCTCGGCTCAGGCCGCGCAACTCCCCAATCGCGAGCACTGCCTCCTCCCGAAGCGCAAGCAATCTCTTGCAGTATTCCGACAGCAATTCGCCGGCAGCGGTCAGACGAACACTCTTGCCGAGCCTGTCAAACAACGGTTCGCCAAGTTCTCCCTCAAGCAGCTTTATCGCCGAGCTTATAGCCGGCTGTGTTCGCCCGATCCTCTCTCCAGCACGCGAAAAACTCTTCTCATCGGCTACCGCTGAAAACACCTCGAGTTGCCATAACTCCATGATTTAGAGAGCCTTTCCTGATAAATACGGTTTATAGCTAACATAAAAAGAATAGATTTTACAAATCGGAATCATTGGAGTAAAAAATGGTAGTGTCACGGCGGTCAGCCTACCAATTTTGGGTTGCAGGTTTTGGATTGGATAGCCCCCGCAATCTAAAACTGAAACCGGTAATCCGAAATTGGTAAGCTGACCGCCGCATTACTTTTTTAAGACCACCCACAAACTCGAGACATAGGTCCAATAGGCCCTATTGGTCCTATGACAAACGGAGGGCACATGAGCGCAGAAGCGGCACTTAAGTTCGCGGCTGAGCACGGAGTCGAATTCGTAGACGTAAGATTCACGGACCTGCTCGGCCAGTGGCACCACCTCACAATTCCAATCGACGAGTTCGGTCCCGATGCGTTTGAAAACGGCGTTGGCTTTGATGCTTCAAGCCTGCGAGGCTGGGCGGCAATCAACGAATCGGACATGTTGTTGATCCCGGATTCGTCTCGCTACTGGATTGATCCATTCATGAAGCCAGCAACGCTCTGCTTGATTTCAAGCGTTTTCGACCCGATCACAAAAGATGGCTACTGGCTCGACCCACGCGCGGTAGCGCAGCGAGCACAAAACTATTTGAAATTTACCGGCCTCGGGGATGTAGTTTATTTTGGGCCCGAAGCTGAGTTCTTCATATTCGACAAGGTTTCTTTCCATAATGAAGGCCACACATCGGGTTATTCGGTTGATTCGATGGAAGGCCCGTGGAACACATCTTCCGAGCGGGGTGGCTCGAACGGTCACGGATATCACATAAGACCGAAGGAAGGTTATGTGCCTCTGCCGCCGCTCGATTCGATCTCGAATTTGCGATCCGAGATTGCCACACTATTGCGGCAAGCCGGAATTCCGGTGGAGTGTCATCATCACGAAGTCGCAACCGGAGGACAGTGTGAGATTGACTTTCGATATAACACGCTGCTGACTACCGCTGATAACCTGATGGTTTTCAAGTACACAGTGAAGAATGCCGCAATTAGCGCCGGCAAGGCGGCTACGTTCATGCCAAAGCCGATCTTTGGAGACAACGGGAACGGCATGCATTGCCATCAGTCTATCTGGAAAGACGGAAAGCCTTTGTTCGCTGGTGACGGATACGCGGGAATCTCAGAAATGGCGCTTTACTATATCGGAGGGCTGCTGAAGCACGCCCGCGCGATCGCTGCATTTGCTGCGCCGACGACCAACAGCTATAAGCGACTTGTGCCTGGCTTTGAGGCGCCTGTCAATCTTGCCTACTCGAGCAGAAATAGATCCGCTGCGGTGCGTATACCGATGTACTCGCAGAGCCCTAAAGCAAAGCGATTGGAATTCCGTCCGCCGGATCCTTCATGCAATGCATATCTGGCGTTTTCGGCGATGTTGATGGCCGGCCTCGATGGGATCAAGAATCAGATCGATCCTGGTCCGCCGCTCGACAAAGACATATACGACATGTCTCCCGAAGAGCTTAAGAATGTTCCCTCCATGCCGGGTTCGCTCGAAGAAAGCCTGCAGGCTCTCGAAGGCGATTATGAATTCCTGCTTGCAAATGATGTGTTCAGCGAAGGATTGATCGAAAGATGGATAGATTACAAACGAGGACACGAAATAAATCCGGTGCGCATGCGTCCGCACCCGATCGAGTTCTCGATGTACTTTGATGCGTGAGCCGTCAGGTTGGTGTAACTCTTTAACAAGGGCGGAGACAAAAGTGCTCCGCCCTCCTTCTGCTCAAATTTCCTAGGGCGTCGCCACATTCCTCGCGGATTTGTGTTTTACCACCAGAACAAATATCAGTCCCAATACTACGCACCCCGCCAGTTCCCACTGCAGATAAATCGCTGAATCCCGGTTACCAATCAGGTGAACTCTGTCGAACCACCGCTGATCGAACATCCTGAAGATCTCAAACCAACAACACATACCGAAAGCCGTGGTTATCACAAAGAACGACAATAGATCTCGCGGAAACACAGTTAACACGTTGCGTAAATTTACTGGAAGCAAGTTCAGATTCGAAGTCTTCGAAAGACGTTCTTTGAGCGAGAACACTAAGCCCGCCACAGCAATAAATGCGATCACTCCGAGAAAGTCATAAAAGAGATCATTCGGAGTATCGTCCCACGAATGTATCCGTTCGAATTTGCTCCAAAAGTATTCATCCCATAATTCAAGAATCTCGTACCAGCCGCAGTATGAGAACGCCACTGAAGTCGAAAGAAAAGCTAACAAGCCACCCGATAACTTGACGCCGAATCGCCTTGTCCCGGCCCGCAGCAGCCAAAATGCTGCAACCGCAGATAACCCGGACCCGGTAAAGTGAGCAAACTCATCATAGTCTCGGAGCGGGCCAAACGGATGCCCATACAATCCGAATTTGTTTCCCAGGACGTCGACGGCCACCGCCGACGCGAGGCAAAAGACCACGGTGATCGGAGCTCGAAGGTTCTGCCTGAATCTAAAAAAACAATAGAAAAACAGCAAAAGTGAGCAGGTGTAAAAAGTGTTAGTCGGCCACTCGCGATAAGGCAGTCCAATCAACAATAAAGATTTCGCGGAAAAACTGATAACACAGAACGCATAGAATTCGATTTGTTTGAACAGGGGTTGGGTCTCGGCAGTCGCAACTTCTTGCATCTCGCGCCCCCAGGGATCGACGAATAAGCCGCAAGAATGCAGCAAACAAGGTCTGCGGTCTCACGGAGCATACCAAAAACGATGGAAGCGCGCAGGGCATTAGAAGTCGAATGATATCGAATTGGTTGCTCGACGATGTGGCCAGCAATTCTCTCTTCGTGTAAAGTTGTCTTGCCTCGATTGAGCCCTCATCGATCCGATGCCCTTAACAATCGCCAAACAAACACTCGATAACAACCAGGATCTTGTGAATCAGCTCACTCGCTTTGCTCGGTTCAGTGATCTGCGCAGTTCTGCGTTTTACCGCGAGCATAAAGATGAGATACGCACCTTACTCGACGAACCGAGAGTCTACGAATTTCCGGGCGCTTGTCCGCGATTGCCTTCTTTCTTGCGCGTCGTTGAGTGGAATATCGAACGCGGCGCACGCCTGCAGGCGATTATCAAAGTACTCAATTCTCACGACGTGCTCCGTTTCGCTGATCTATTGCTGCTGAATGAGCTTGATGACGGTATGGTCCGTTCCTACAATCTAAATGTCCCATTCGAGCTCAGCCAGACACTCGAAGCTCACGCGGTGTTCGGCATCGAGTATCTCGAGCTCACGAAGGGAACCGCGCAAGAGGTGGCTCTGCCGGGTGAAAACTCTCGCGCGCTTCACGGAAATGCGATACTAACCAGACATGACTTCTCGAATCGGGAAATCGTTCAACTGCCGAGGTGCGAGAACAATTTTGAGGCTAAGGAACGACGGATTGGAGGACGCATAGGCATTTTTCTCAACATTGAGATCGCCGGCACTACACTGACCGTAGCAAATACACATCTGGACGTGGTCAACACGCCACGATGCCGTGGCAGGCAAATGCGCGCGATGCTCGAAGCCCTCGAAGAACGGCTTCGCGCAGAGGCTGCCGAACACCATCCAGTTATCGTCGGTGGCGACTTGAATACGCATACCTTCGGGCGCGGCAACCGGTTTCGCGCGATGCGAAATACCGCAATCATTCTCAACAGCGCTCGCCGGAACCTGGCGTCCAGGCTCAGGCGACCGGAAACCAGAGAACCCGCCATCCGAGAGTTCAGCAATTTTGGGTATACGACTGAGAGCTTCAATGACAGGAGGGCAACAAGTCGCACGATCGTCTCGAATCTTGATGATACGGCGCGCTTGCCTCGCGCAGTGAAATGGTGGATCAACCGACGAATTCCACGTGAGGGCTTGCTGCTCGAGTTTCGTTTAGACTGGATGGCCGCGCGGGGATTGCGGGCATTGGTCGCGGGCGAGATGGTGGATGAACAAACTGGCGTCGCCAGCGTTGATGCCCAAACTATTCAGGGTCTCAGAACGAACGGAGTGCCTTTGTCAGATCACGATCCGATCGTGTTTGATGTTGCGCCGGGGAACAGTTGGCAGAAGGCAGGAGGCAGAAGGCAGAACGCAGAAAGCAGTAGGCAGAAAGCAGTAGGCAGAAAATAGTAGACAGAAAGCAGAAGGCAGTAGGCAGAAAACAGAAGGCAGTAGGCGGCAGTTCAATTCGAGATTCCTTACCGTGCACCCGGGAGGCGCCCGCCTGACTATGCCTCCTGCCTTCTGTCTTCTGCCTACTGCTTTCTGCCTACTGCTTCCTGCCCACTGCTTCCTGCCCACTGCTTTCTGCCTACTGCTTTCTGCCTACTGCTTTCTGCCTTCTGCCTGCTGCCTTCCGGCGCACTCACTGCGCGCGCCTCAACTGTCTCCTCGAGTAAGCTTCAACGCCATGATCGCGAATGTATATAAGATCTTCGGGCGAAAGATTCTTGTATCCTGAATCGCTAAGCTGTTTGATGAAACCAGGGCTTACATCGCGACTTCGCATCCTTATCAACGTCTCTGCAGGAATATTTTCGTACCCGGCTGATCTAAGATCTCGAACAAAGTCGGGGGTGACGGAATGATTGCGCATTCTGATCAGCTGCTCAGGTGTAAGCGATTTGTATCCTGTATCAGCCATCGACTTGATAAACCCGACGTCGATCTCATGGTTACGCAATCTGACGAGCTGCTCAACAGAAAGCCCATCGTAGCCGGCGCCCTTCATCTCCTGAATGAATGCAGCGTTGATCTTGTGGTTGCTTAGTCGAACAACCTGAGCAACCGATAGTCCGTCAAACCCCAGTGCTTTCATCTCTGCTATGAACCGAGTGGTGATATCGTGGTTTCGCAGGCGAATTATTTCTTCCACTGTGGCGGTATCAAATCCGGCCGCTTTCATTTCCTTTACATAACCCCTGCTGACATCTCGAACTGCCAGTCTGAGAAGCTGCTCTGTTGAAAGGTTGTTGTAACCCATTGCACTCATCGCCGAGACATAATCCCGACTAGCTGTGAACTGGTAGTCACCGATTCCGCTGCCGTTTTTCATCATTCCGTCAAACACGATAGTGCCCGCGTCTCTTACAATCTGGAAATGTACGGGCGTAGCAGCGGTGCCACTCTGCGGCATTGAAAAGCCGTCTATTTTGTCGAGTTGCAGGTTGAAAGACCAGCTAAAGATCGAAGTGTCTCTTGCTGACTCGGTCCTCAGCGACAGCGAGAACCTGCCATTTTCATATCGACTCATCCACTCGCCTTTGGCAGTCTCCTGCGCAGCGGCGACGATCGGAAGAGCGGCAATTAACACCATCGTTGCTAGCAATATTGTTCTTCTCATTGATTTATTCTCCCGAGTCAACAGATTGAGATCGTTTGGCGCGGCTTATAAAACTTCCGCTGTGCTCGACAGTCAGTGACCGTAGAACTTTAAAGGTTGCAGTTTTGGATTATGGTGCCCTCGTAGGAGAGTTCACATTCCGTGGAAACTGCGGATTCTTATTGCAATCTGACTGATGACCAGAATCAAACTGACCGAACGTCACACCAGAGTTTTGCTCGGATCTCCAGGCAAACTACTACGTAAGTACAATTGTTGTATGTTTTAACGGGAGACTCCTGACTTTAGCGAATCTCTGGCATGTAGCTTGTATGGTTCTGAGCGAGCACGAAAAGTATGCAAGCGGGCTCTCTTCTTAGATTGAAACTGCTTGAAAGGAAAAGTTAATGGAAAACCCGGTAAATTGCCGCGGCGTCATTTGGGATACTCAGAACTGACCCGGTTGCCCCTAAACTCTATGAGTTCCAGCTTAAGGGTTGCAAAACCTTCGTTGCTTTCCTAAATTACTCGCCGCCTATCCCAGAATTAGTCCCTCTCGCCTCGTCGCGATGTTCATCGCTTGACGATAGCTTACGATTGTCCAGACCAGCTTTCTATCGTAGTATGAGTCCGATGTTACAAATGGTCGATATTCACTGTCACATTCTGCCCCAGGTGGACGACGGCTCTCATAGCCTCGAAGAATCTGTAGAAATGTGCCGGAGATCGGCAGACGACGGCATCGGTGTAATGGTTGCTACGCCACACGCCCATGATGGCCTACATAAAACGCACCCGCCGGAGTTCCTGCGTGAAAAAGTCGCCGAGTTGAACAACCAACTTGGCGGCAGACCTAAGGTTGTCCTCGGATGCGAGCTACGCTTCACACACGCGCTCGTCCAGCAACTCTGCGAAACAGGAACTGCTCTGACGATTGCCGGAGGACCATATGCCCTGGTCGAGTTCCCTCATGCGGTTGTGCCACCCGGAAGCGAACATCCCCTATTCGAGTTGATGAGTAATCAGATCACACCGATAATCGCGCACCCCGAGCGAAATATGATGCTGATGTCCGAGCCGGAACGATTTTACGAACTAGTATCGATTGGTGTGCTGGGGCAACTGGATACCGGTTCGATAACCGGTCAGTTTGGAAAGAAAGTTCAACAAGCGGCTCGAGTAATGCTCGAGAATGGCTTGATTCATTTTATAGCCAGCGACTGTCACAACACGCGTAACAGGCTTCCGGGAATGTCAGCGGCGGTCGCTTCAACCGCGGAGGTGGTGGGAAATGAGTATGCTCAAGCGATCGCCAGCCAAAACCCTGCTGCGGTAGTCGCAGGAAAGCCTGTTCCACTGCGTCCAACTGCGACCACGCCGCAGAAAAAGCGGAAGTGGTTGTTGTTCGGCAAGAAATAACGTGGTTATAGTCCGTGATTGTCCGTGCTCAGTAGTCCGTGCGTCCGTGTTCAGTAGCTCAACTGCATCGTAAACTCCCTCAGTTGCTCGAGCTTTCGAAGCGCATTTCCACTATCAATTGATTCCGTCGCAATATTGACTCCCTGACTAAGATCGGCTGCGCGGCTGCTCGCAAGGAATGCCGCCGCAGCGTTCAGCAAAACGATGTCGCGGCGCGGCCCGCGGACTCCTCGCAGGATTCCGAGAATGATTTCACTGTTTTGCCGCGCGTCGCCGCCCTGAATCTCGGCGAGACTTGATCGCTGCAGTCCGAAGTCTTCCGGCGCGACAACATAAGTGTTCACTTTACCACCCTTCAACTCGCTGATTTTGCTTTCGGAACTTATTGATATTTCATCAAGGCCATCGCTTCCGTGCACCACGAGCGCCCGGGTACTGCCAAGTTCCTTTAGCACTCCGGCAAGTAATTCGGTCAGTGGCGCAGCATACACTCCAACAACCTGAATGTTTGCGCCTGCAGGGTTCGTAAGCGGACCGAGCATATTAAAGATTGTCCGTATGCCCATTTGCTTCCGCGCGATCGCAACATATTTCATGGCGTCATGTAGCAGAGGGGCGTGGAGAAAACCTATTCCCACCTCATCGATGCAACGGGCTATATCGTCGGGCTTCAGTTGAATTTTGACGCCGAGTGCTTCGACAACATCTGCGCTTCCGCACTGCGATGACACTGAGCGATTGCCGTGCTTTGCCACTCGAAAACCAGCTCCTGCAACCACAAAGGCTGTGGCAGTGGAAACATTGAAACTTCCGCTGACGTCGCCTCCAGTTCCGCACGTGTCGATCAGCGCTTCTCGTTCGGTATCTGCGATTTCGGCGTTGACTGTCGACTGTGGGATTACACGAACGGCTTTGCGTCTCATGACTTTTGCAAATCCCGTCAGCTCGGCTACCGTTTCTCCTTTCATACGCAGAGCCGTCAGCAGTGAAGCGACCTGTGCGTCCGTGCACTGCCCGGTCATGATTTGTTCGAGAACGGACTCAGCCTGCGCCTCAGTCAGGTCGACTCGATCTATCACTCGCTTGATGGTTTCGATGATCGTCATAACGTTCTTTGTGCCGGTACTCATGCTTACGAGTAACGAATTTGTTCGTTCGGTATTCCGGGATTCATGCTCACCGAATTTATTCGTTCGGTATTCGCATTTCTAGTACTGAGCCGACTGGACGACCCTTGGCAAAATGAAATCCGCGATGTCGACGGCCGAGAACGACCCTCGCATATAAGCCGGAGTGGTCTTCTCGCTGTACGAGCTCTCAAACAGTTCGTCGCACAACAAATCAATTTCAAGCTGGAACTGAGAGTCGGTGGAGCGGAAACCGTCCGGCGCCAGAACCGCCACAATAGGAAGTCGAATCAATAAATCATAGGTCCGCATCCACGATCTACAGTAGAGGCCCAGCGACTCAGCTTCCTCGCCGGCACTACCGTATCTACGAACATAGTACGCAAAGTTATCAAGCACAGCTCGGTCGCACACAAGCACATTCGCTCTTGGCAATTTCTCGATTTCAAGTTGCACTTGTCTTGCGATGATCCACTGATAGGCCTCGCGAGTTGCCTTCTCGTTCAACGGGAAGGGGCATTCGCGGGCGATCTCGGTTAACAGCTCCACGGTGTGCCCTTTGCGTTTTAGCACTCCGGCGAGCTCGTAAGCGACGGTGGTCTTGTTGACCCCGTGCGTTCCGACTAATGCGACCTTGAACAAAGTTCCTCCTTTTTTTGTCGTGGGCGGTGACATTCTAACAACCGGAGAATGCAATTAAAACGTTAACGTTTATCGTTCAGCGTTCGACGTTCGCCTGCGGCCTTCGGTGTTCAGCGCTTCTTTATCTGCGTGAACTCACAATGTGGGTGGATTCTTGCAAGGAAACAACTGATCCAAATATTGACAGATAGATTGACGTTCTAAACGCGGAACGCTGAACGGCGCAGTCGAAAGCTCAACGTTCAGCCTCAACGTTGGTTCGTTAACTTGTCATATCCATGTGCAGCAAATAAACTACCGCGGATGATTGAGCGTATTCGCAAAACGGCCCGCGAGAGTATCGAAACCAAGCAGTCCTTTTTCGATGCTAATTCCGAGCTGGTCGCGAGTGCCGCTGACCTCATCATTGACTCCATTAAATCCGGTGGAAAGATATTGGTATTCGGAAATGGCGGGTCCGCCGCGGATGCCCAACATATCGCCGCGGAGCTTGTGAACAAGCTCACCTTCGATCGGCCTCCCATCGCCGCAATCGCGCTCACAACCGACACCTCGATTTTGACGTCCGTCGGAAATGATTCGACCTTCGACGACCTGTTCGCCCGCCAGGTTCGCGCGTTGGGGCGTCGTGGTGACGTAGCGCTGGCAATTTCGACGAGTGGCAACTCGCCGAACATCTTGCGGGCAGTCGAGGTCTCACATGAGCTTGGAATAAAGACTATAGCCTTAGCAGGCCGGGACGGCGGTAAGCTGGCAAACGACGTTGATCTCGCGCTAATCGTTCGAGCTGACTCAACGCAGCGGATCCAGGAGACTCACATTACAATCGGCCATATCCTCTGTGAAATCGTCGAGAGCGCGCTTTTTCCCTGATCCTGACAATAACGCCAGAATGATTCTGACCGAACCCTCTCACTCGATCAGAGCCTCTGGCAGTCATAGCGACATGACACGATACAAAGTAGAGCCAATCGAGCTTTCAAAGATTTCTACTTATCCGCTGTCCTCCCGTCCCAGCAAAATTGGAACCGGCGATTTTGCAAAACCGTCTGAAGGCGACACATCGCTAAAAGCCTTTCTCAGTAACATGCCCAACATTCTCGCGGCGCGCGAGCTCCGCGAGCTTGCATCGATAATCAAAAGCGCAAAACAAAATAGTCGTGCAATTATCGTCGGTATCGGAGGTCATATAATCAAGACGGGACTCGCCCCGATTTTGATTGATTTAATGCAGCGTGGATATATAAACGCAATTGCGATGAATGGTTCGGCGATGATCCACGATTTTGAGATAGCAGCAGTAGGAGCCACCTCGGAGGATGTAGATGCCACGCTCGGATCCGGAAGTTTCGGGATGGCGGAAGAAACGGGAAGGATCATAAACGAAGCAGTCAACGAGGGTGCGAGAGACAAGATAGGGATGGGCGAAGCGATCGGTCGAAAGCTTCAATCAATGACGCTCTCTGATGCAAAACAGTCGCTGCTTCACGCCGCTTATGATGCTTCCGTTCCAGTCACCGTCCACGTAGCGTTGGGTACCGATATCGTTCACATCCATCCGGCCGCTTATGGCGCATGCATCGGACAGACATCGCTACAGGATTTTCGGCTCCTCTGCTCACTTGTTCGAGATCTCGACGGCGGTGGCGTATACCTGAATCTGGGATCAGCTGTGATCCTCCCTGAGGTTTTTCTGAAAACGATCACAGTGGTACGAAATCTCGGATTCAAGCTGCAGGACTTTTACACCGCAAACTTCGATTTCATTCAACAGTATCGCCCACTGACAAATGTGGTTCGGCGGCCGATTGCCGGAAGCGGCCGCGGTTTCTCATTTATCGGCCATCACGAGATCCTGATTCCCTTGCTCGCCGCCTCGATCTTGAGCATCTAACCGTTTGTTTCGGGAGTACTCGAGAGGCTTCGTATATTCCGCGTTCCTCTTTTTCCTCTGCGGTTAAGACCAATTGAACCACGGAGGAAACAGAGGCTCCTCTTGCGCGTTGATCGACGCTGGGTTATTTTCGGCGCGGTATGTCGAAATCTAAGCTAGGGATTCTTATCTCCGGTCGCGGATCAAACATGGTGGCGATCATTGACGCAATCCGCGACGGGCGTCTCGATGCTGAAGCTGCGGTTGTTATAAGCAATATCGAATCAGCGCCTGGTCTCGAGAAAGCGCGCGACCGGGGCATCACGACTGTTGTCATTCCTCGGAAAGGCCGTCAGCGTGAAGAACACGACCGCGAAATCATAAGCGCACTCAAAAGTTACGGCGTTTCGCTTGTATGCCTCGCCGGCTACATGAGGCTCCTCAGCAGTTTTTTTGTGCATGAGTTCGAGAATCAAATCTTGAATATTCACCCTTCACTGCTGCCGGCGTTTCCCGGTGTGGATGCTCAGCGTCAGGCTTTAGAAGCAGGGGTGAAGGTAACCGGTTGCACCGTACATCTTGTAGATGAACAGCTCGACCACGGTCCTATCGTGGTGCAACGGGCGGTCGAAGTTCTGGATGCAGACACGGTGGAGAGTCTGTCAGCGAGAATTCTCGAACAGGAACACCAGATCTATCCGGAAGCGATTGATCGAGTGTTGAGCAAAAGATTTCGCGTCGAAGGCTGCCGAACATTTGTGACTGACTAGATAATGAAACCAGTCAACTTCGTTAGACACTGTTAATCCAGGCGTTTGGTGGGATGAGCGACGGGGTTCCCGAATGCTTCGATAAAAAGATGATGGCAACGACCCGCGTGTCGGACTGCCTCGAAAGGACGATTCTACCAGCGTTATTTAGTCGGGTCGTTGCCTGTCCGTTAGATTCATCTGGCCCCCTGTACGGGTTGCCTTTTTTCTCTAGAATTCTCATTCCTGATCCCAAATCAAAGAATCACTCATTCCACAACAAATTGGAACACCCCAGACTGCTTTCCGTCCGGATTCATTACAATCGCCTGGTGAACTCCCGGCCTCTGTTTGCGCTTCTGAGTCCTCAAGGTTGTCACATCCAGCAAAGCCGCTGACAACTGCTCGCCATCGACGTAGACGGACGCACCGTCTTCAAAATTGGTCCCAGTCAAAAATACCTTCTTATTCCGATATTCAGCCGAAGCTATTGCCGGCGACAGACCCGGCTGTTTTACCATCAGGATGAAGCTGCGTTGCGACGTGTTGCCTGCCGAATCCCGAACCTGAACGACAAACGGGAAGTCTCCCCAGTTGCCTGTCTTTCCAAACAACATCCCGTTCATTCCGAGTTGCATACCCGAAGGCATCTGACCGCTGACAACGCTCCATTGATAGGCGCCCGTCCCGCCCGTCGCTTCAAGATTTGCCGTGTAGTCGAGGTCCGGCTTGGCAGCAGGCAGATCACTCGTCATTATGCTGAGCCGGCTTCCATTCGATGCGCCAGGATATATTGTGGTTATTCCTTGAACGTCATCCGGTGTCACAGATGCGCAGCGGTTGTCAAAGTGTACGTAAGGCGACATCGTTGCGGAGTTGTCCGAGGAGTGACCGAGACCCAGCGCGTGCCCCATTTCGTGTGTCAACACTTCCTGGATCTGACATCGATTCGTAAAGTTACAAAGTGCGTAAGGGTTGAACGACATGTTTGATTCAACCGCCTTGGCGTATCTGGTACTGCCGATGGTCTTCGTTTGACTCGGCATATACCTGACGATTCCCGAGACTGCCAGCAATCCCGAACAACTTTGCGATACAGCAAAGTAATTGTCGCAGTTATTGAAAGAGATCGTGTTATACCCGTCCGCGCTCTGCGTACCGCAACCATTGGTCTGTCCACCATAAGTCACGCGAATCGAACCGCCGGCAGTCGACCAGGCAGTCATCGCACTTTGAACATCATCCGGGATCCGCATCAGAGCCGGAGCACCACTCGGATTCACATAGAAGACCACCGATTGGTTATTGTCAGGCTCGAACCATCGGGAGGGCGATGTCGGGTTGAGATATGCCCAGAGAGGCGTCATCTCATTTCGAATCACTTTAGACTCGAACTCAACCGGCTGCGACAGCACAGGGATATTCGAATAGTATCTTCGCTCGAAGGAAAGGATTTTTTTACGATTCGACTCAACCAGGTCCTTCACCATGCGAGCGTACGCAGCAACCTCGCTTCTATTTGTTCCGCTTGCTGAAGCGCTCAAAATAGCGACATTTTCGGAATCACTTTGACGTTCGACGAACATCTGGCCGGTAGTCGCATCGCGAGTGATGTTGAACTTCCCCAGGAACCCCTGGTGAACTCGAAGAGCTCCGTCCGGCCAAGTGTTGAGATATACAAGCACTTCCTGGCCAGCCTGAAATCTAGGCATTCCAAAGATCATTGTTCCTCGATCTCGCGTTTCGCCCCCGAGTTCCTTTAACACAACCTCACTGTCGATTATTTTGCCCTTTAAGACTTCGTTTACCTGAAGACGAATGTAGGTATAGACCAGGTCAGTATTAGTATCGACGGCAGTCGAGACTTCCGTAACTCTTCCGGTAACGATCGCGCGCGATTCAACAACCATTTCGTCGTCTCGCGGGATTATCGCCGTTGTTGCGAGAGCAGCTCCGCTGCACGCGATTACCAGGAAGCATCCCACTATAAATGACTGGTAAAGTCTTACTCTGAACATTGTTGTACCTGACTTCTTTTCTTGAAACACAGGGCGGAGGGGCAGACACAAATCGACCAGGGGCTTCCTGGTTTCAAGCAAGGGTGATGCCAACGCTCATTAGAATGAGTCGCTTAGCGTTGTTGGATTGAAGTGAGGAATGTGTCCCCGTTTTGGGGACTCAGGCTTTTTGTCAGTCTCTTATGCAGTGCGACGACGCGAACCCGCGGTCATACTAACTCAGGTACTCTCTCCGCAGATTCTCATTAATAATGAAGTGTGATTTCGGAGATGCTAAGCTGAAGACAACAATGCCGCGTTCTTTCTCAATGACAGAACGCGGCATCATTTTTTGGGACCGAGGGAGCTGAATCGCGCTTTACCTGACCGTGGATTTGTCGGGAAGATTGAATGTCATCGGTCTTGTTGTGACCATACCGATTTCGGTTCCGCTTCTTAACTCGACTTCATTCCCTTTGGTGAGCATAACTCCGGCCACGCCAGCGCCGGCGCCAATCGCAGCACCGATACCGGCTCCCTTGCCTCCGGCAACCACGCCGCCGATTATGGCTCCGCCAACGGTGCCGCCACCTATGTATCCGATGTTACGTTTGTCGGATGATTTTCCGCTAACCTCGTTCTCGGAATCCACCTTCCCGGAGTTGTCGGACTGGAGCTCTGTCAAAATTCCGTCCAGCTGATGTCTGGTTCCATCGGGTGCAACAACAGTGTCGAATTGCACACCGATCTGCCCTTCACGTCCTCGCGTCCGCGCCGCAGAAACAGAGGTTACGCGACCTTCGACGATCGAACCGGCCGGGATGACTTCGACGCCGCTTGCGTAAACCGGAGTCACTACGGTGGTCTGAAATCGCTCGCCAACCCTGGTCGTTCCGGAATTGAGAGTCTGGTTCATCCGTAGCCTGATGTACTGATTCTGCGGCAATGTATAGGTTGCGAACACCGGTCCCACGACAGCCGCATTGGCAGTGTCGGTTTGCGCAGCTACAGCGCTGGCGGTTTGCGCTCGTACTTTGCTTCGAGTACTACGCAATGACGGCTTACAGCTACAATTTCGCTTCTTTTGGGCAGCTAAGACGATTGATTCGGAGAGCGGAGCCGCGGTGGCGATAAACATTGCGGCTGCTACAAAGGCGGTAACGAGGCGTCTATTCATACTCCCTCCTGAGCGTACTTCGTGTTCCCTGGGGGCCGCTGTTGCCATTCTGGAGCACAGCGCGCTTAAGTGCGAGACGCGTGCTTTTTTGGTGCGCAAACCTTTTGGGTGCGCGATGTGCTCCCTTGGTTCGCGTCGTGCTCCCTCAGGGCTTTGGTTCGTGCTAAATACAGAAAAAGATGCTTTTTGGCGCTGGTGGGATGACGGAGGTGAGCTAGTGTGTTGCCTAATGAAATTCGAAATCTGAAATTTGGACTCAACCAGCAGGCTTGACAGAAATCTGAACTTTGAAATTTGGAATAATTCGGAATCGGAAATTATCTGAAATCTGAAATTTGCAATCTGAAATATATCTGAAATCTGAAATTTGCAATCTGAAATTATCTGAAATCTGAAATTTGAATCTGAATCTGAATCTGAATCATTTCAAAGACTAATTCCTTCCACGTTGCGTCTACTGACGACACCTTCGAAAAAAAGAACGAACCTCGGAACTCTTCCCCGACGCGAAAGGAGTTGGAGCGGCGCCGACTACTTCGCTCAACCACCCCCACTACACATCCAACTCATACGCGTGCCTCAGCCATCGTTCTACCTGATCGTCAATGTCAGCAAGTGATGTAATCGGTATCCGATGCGTGATGCGATCTTTCTTGGCAAAACCGCCAGTGTCGATCAGGCGTCCAGTAGCCTTAAGATCTTTTAGCGCAAAACCCATATCGATTCGAGTCTGTGTCGCAGGCTTGATCTGCGCAAAAACATGCTTGCGATAAAGCGGTACGATTGTCTGGCACGGGCAAGCTTTCACATCTTTTCCCATACTCAGCCCAAGCTTGAGCAGCGCGTTGTAGATCGGTCGCAAATTTGACTTTGGGCCCTCCAACATTTTTTCTACGTATTGTTCTGCGTCGCGCAGATAAGATTCGGGGTCGCTGCCCCATGTTTCCTTTCCTTCGGCTCGCTCCGCCAACCACCAGGCGGAGTTTGTACCGAGACCATGCTCATTCTTGAGCCACTCACGGCGTTCACCTTCGGTCTTTGGTCCGGATTTCTTTATGAACTTGAGCCACTGGTCGAGGCTTCGTCCTGTTTTCACAGGCAGTTCATCGATCCATTTCTGGACCATTGCGACACTTGGATGAACGCTATACACCGATTTGATTTTCTTGGCTGCTTCACGAGCCATATAAACCTCTTTCGCCTCTATAACGGAATGAGCTCCACATTGACGAGCGGTGTTTTATCACAGCATCGACTAGTGGTCCAATAAGCATCCTGAGCTCCTGCGATGCTCAACGAGCTTCATCTTCGACCAGAAGTCGTCCTCGTTTCTAGAATTCAGATATCAACACCCGCCAGTTCCGGTTTGCGCTGCGAGCAAGATAACTCGCTCATCTCTTGCGCGTGTAAGTGGTGTCAAATGTCGGACCTGGCTTACCGTCCGGCATTCTTGCATAGAGTCCAACCACAAAATGATCGTCATCCAGGAACCGCAATTCGGCATCGAAAGTCTGTTTCGCACCGCTTTCGTCATTGAAAGTCGCAACGAATTTTACGGTCTTCCCGCCATCGCTGCTGTTACCCGTCAGACGCATTATACCTGTTGAGCCAGTGTACATCCACGAGGACTCGTATTGTTTTGCACCGTTGTCGTACCCCCAAATCCTGATGCCTTTAGTTGGCTGGCCCATGAAGTTGCCAGCGTCCTCTTCCATCAAAAAGCGGCCGTCCAAAATAACGGTCAGCTTCGCGGTACCGGTCGACTCGCTCGCTGGCCCTCCCGGCTGCATTGAGAACTTAGTTACAGTTGTATATTCGCCGGCTCGCTTCGCCAGCTGCGCGTGAACGACTCCGGGCGTTGCAGCATCAACTGCCGGCGACGCCTTGGTATTTCGCGCGGTGGAATAGCCTGGAGCTATCCCGTAGACCACACATATCCCCAGAGCGATCAAATAGTGTTTCCTCATTTTGATCTCCTTTAATCTAAGAAATTATCTGTAGTGATTAGTCTTCTTCGTGTTGAGTTAAGCTGAACCAGTTTCCGGAGTTGTCCTTGAATATTGCTTCGATCCCGTATGGTCGCTGCGCTGGAGGGGACAGGAATTCAACTCCTTTTGCCGAGAGTTCTTCATAGGTCGCCTGGCAATTATGGGTGTTGAACACGCCGGCGCCTAGCTTACCGCCGGTGATCAACGAAAGTAGCTGATTGCACGCTTCTTCCTCGAACATAAAGCCGGGTTTCGGCTCCATAAGTATGATTTCGAAATTCGATTGATTTTCCGGAGAGACGGTCAGCCAGCGAAACCCGCCATCCATGGTGACGTCTGTTATAACTTTGAAACCAAGTTTGTCCCGGTAAAACTCCAGTGCCTGGTCTTGATTTGTAACGTAAATAGTAGCGTGCGACATTCTTGAAATCATAACTAAACACCTCCTGTGATGGTGACAAGAGAATAAATCAAACGCGGGAAATCTGGCTTCTCGAAAATTGCTAACTTTTGGCGGGGGCGAAGCCCTCGACTCGGTTCATCATCAAGAAGCAGGCAGGGACCCGACGTTGGCGTTCGAGGCGCTCGAAAACGATGGCTCGGTAGGTGATCGGCGGGTGGCCGACATGTTTGTGGAAAAGGCTGCTGAAAGATCCCAGGCTCTCGAAACCGACTTCAAAGCACACATCGGTAACCGTCAATCCGCTGGAGGAGAGAAGTTCCTTGGCCTTCTCAATGCGCCGCTGAGTCAGATATTGATGAGGTGTTTTGTTAAACGCTCGCCGAAAGAGCCTCAAGAAGTGGAAACGGGACAGGCACGCCTCCCCGGAAATCTGTTCGAGATCCAGCGGCTGATGATAGCACTCGTCGATGAACTCCCGCGCACGCATTAACCGCTGATAGGTGTCGGCGTGCAGTGAAGTCGTCTCGATCGCGCCTTGTTGCTCTTCTCTTTCCATTTCTTTTTTGAGGCTCGTATCGGGACTAATCTACCGAATTGTGAGCCGCGCTACCAGTTGAAAATATTGTGCAATAGGACCAACAGGACCAATGTGTCTTAATGTTCCTGTTGCCGATGATATCTATTCCGCAACGCCCGACCCGTCTTCCGCCGCCTTTATTCCCTCAAAATGCTCCACGATACGCCGCGCGCCCACAGGGCCAACGAAGGGTCTCAATTCATCGAAGCTCGCTTCTGATACTCTCTTCAAGCTTCCAAAATTCCGCAACAACCTCGCCTTCAATTTGTCACCCACGCCCGGTATCGTCGTAAGCTCGCTCTCGAAATCACGCATAGTTCGGCGCTGCCGATGATAAGTAACCGCAAACCGGTGCGTTTCGTCTCGAATCATCTGAATCAAATGCAACACCGGAGAGTGATGATCGATGCGTATCGGCTCTTCTCTGCCTTTTACGAAAAGCAATTCCTCGCGTTTCGCGATCGCCGCAGTTGGAAGCGCCTCCAGGCCGAGCTCGTGCAGCGCGCGAGCTGCGGCCGCTAGTTGTCCCTTCCCACCATCGATCAGCACAAGGTCGGGCAGCGGCCGAGCCTCGCGCAATAGCCTCGAATAGCGCCGGCCCACCACTTCATACATCGACTGGAAATCATCAGCCTGACCCTCAACCGATCGGACCTTGAATTTTCTATAGTCGGATTTCTTCATCGCGCCGTGCTCGCAAACCACCATCGAAGCTACGTTCTCGGCGCCCTGAATATTGGATATGTCGAATGACTCGATGCGATCCGGCACTGTCGGCAATTCCAGCGTCTCGCGGAGCTCATCGAGGACCTTTTGCATATCGGGTCTCTGCATCCGGAATCGCTGGTCGAAATTCAACCGGGCGTTTTTCTCAACCAGGTCGATCAAGTCACGTTTTACGCCCCGCTGTGGTGCCACGATGTGAACGCGACGACCTCGCTGGGCGCTCAAATACTGTTCGAGCAGCTCGCAATCTTCAAAACTGACCGGCACATAGATCTCGCCCGGGGCATAGTCGCCTCCGGTGTAGTACTGCTTTAGAGCCTGGCCGATGAACGAAGCCGGGTCGAATGGATCGGCGATGTCCTCCCAGTAGAATTCGCGTTTGCCGACTACTCTTCCTTCACGCATTGTAAACAACGATAGGGCCAGCAACGGACCCTCGCGATGGTAACCAAAGATGTCGATGTCTTCGCGCGAGATTACCATCATCTTTTGCTGCTCGCCGAGCTTCACGATGGTTTTGAGCTGATCTCTCAGGCGCGCGGCAGCTTCATACCTGAGCTCATCCGAAGCCTCGTGCATTCGACGCTTGAGGTCGGCCTCCAGATCCTCGGTTTTACCCTGCAACAACAATCCAACATCTCGCACAGCTTCATCATATTGTTCAGGAGAGCAAAGCCGGCTGACGCAGGGGCCGAGACAACGTTTGATATGGTATTCAAGACACGGCCGGTCCGCTTTGCCGTCGATCTCCATCGTGCACGTTCGAAGCTGAAAGTTCTTGTTGATCAGATCGAGCGTATTCCAGGCGAGCGAAATCGGCAGAAACGGGCCAAAGTAGCTGGCTCCGTCTTTGAGAATCTTTCGCGCGATCATCGCTCGAGGCGCAGGTTCATTGGTGATTTTGATATGCGGGTACTGCTTGTCGTCTTTAAGCAGAACATTGAAGATCGGTTTATGTTTTTTTATTAGATTCGATTCAAGCGCGAGTGCTTCGATCTCGTTATCGGTGACAATGAGGTCGACATCATTGATTCGCGCCACCAGGTCGCCGGTCCTGAATACTTGCGCTCGATCGGTGTGAAAGTATTGCCGAACTCGATTGCGCAGGTTCTTCGCCTTGCCAACGTAGATAATCTTGGACCTCTTATCTCGAAAGAGGTAGCAGCCCGGTTGAGTCGGCAGGTTTGAAAGTTTCTCCTCGAGTGTCATCGCTAAGTTGTAAGGGCGGCCTCCGGGGCCGCCCTTATTGCTGTTTCACCAATTGTACAATGGCCCGTCTTGAAGCGATTGGGGCGCCAGAATTCTGAACTCTATTCGAGCTTGAAACGAGGCACGTATTTCCCTTCTTCAAATGTAAACTTAAAGGTTCCTTCAAAGCGACGAATCCCGGAGACTCCGGTTCCGCTGGCGAGCGTCGGCATTCTTAGCGTTCCCTCGAATTGACTGTAGTCGATCGTCGCTCCGAACGACTTCATCTTGCCTGCTTCCTTGTCCAGCTTCTCGAGGTTGTGCAGTCCTTCAATCTTTATAGTAAGCACTTCTCCGGTAGAGGCATCTAACTGCGCGACACCCGACGCCAAAGCCACGTCTGTCACTTCGGGTTTCGGCACGAATCGAAACCACCGTTCGTTCTTACGATCGGAGACCACCTCTTGAAAGTTGTAATTCTTAATCAACTCTGGCAATAAAGGAAAGAAGGCGATGTCCCAAACTGCTCCGAACGAGAGTAACGTAGGTTCGTCCTCTTTGATTTTGTCCTTTGGATTACCTTTTTTGTCGGTATCAGCAATCACCTTGACCGTGACAGGAGTCCTCCCAGTTTTATCCGGCTGTTTTGCGGCCTCGACAATCACAGTGGTATCGCGCATTTCTTCAGGACTTTGCTGGTCAGCTTTCTTGAACCGTTCTACGTGAATCTTCTGCTGGTAGCGGCAGTGATCGCGGAAATACAGAGAACGATCCTGATTGTCACCGGCTTTGCAGATCAGCTCCGGCGCAGAACAGGTTTGAGCGTTTCCGCTGGCGGAAGCCATAGCGACGACCGCTAATGAGACCACTAGAAGCTGTTTCATCACTTCTTGACTCCCTAAAGGCCTTTCGTGTATTAACTCTAGACGTTGTATACAAAAAAAGTATAAGTTAGCCGGCAACATAACGGCAACGTCATCATCTCTGGCGCGACGAATCTCAAGCTCATGCTCTACCTTTTGCCTCGACACCTCAAGCCACACCATATCTTAAGGAGGCCCTATGAATCTTAAGGGGATGTCTGCGGCCGTCATAATGGCTGCGGTAGTTTTCGGCAGTGCCTGCGCAACCAAAAAATATGTTCGTAATCGAGTAAACGAGCGCGCAACCCCACTGGAAAGCAGAACCGGCGAGTTAGAAGAAACGGCGCGGCGCAACACACAGGATATTGGGCGCCTGGGTAAAGAAATCGAAGATGTGCGCCAGAAAACCGACCGAGCACAACAACAGGCTGATCGCGCCGCGTCTTCCGCCGAACAAGCCAACACTCGAGTCAGCGGTGTTGAACAAACGGTCTCTGACCTTCGAGCTAATCTCGACAAGTATACCGTTCAAAAAACAGTGACGGTCCGGTTTAATGCCAATAAAGCTGAGTTGCTTCCGGAGGCGACGGCCGCCCTCGATGAGCTTGCAAGCCAAATAAAAGATCGGAACGGGTTTCTGCTGGAGATTCAGGGCTTCGCTTCAGCGGAAGGCAAACCGGAATTGAATGAACGGTTGAGTGAAGCGCGATCGGAAGCGGTTAAGCGTTACATGGGGGAGCATCACAACGTTCCCCTGTTCAGGATGTCCATCATTGGATTCGGCACCAGCCGCCCGGTCGCCGACAACGAGACCAGAGAAGGTCGCGAGCAGAATCGCCGGGTAGAGGTGCGGCTGCTAACCAATAACGCGGTAAGCCAGTCGCACTGAGGGGCGGCAGGCAGTAGGCAGAAAGCAGAAGGCGGTAGGCAGAAGGCAGAAGGCGGTAGGCAGAAGGCCGGAGGCAGTCGGCAGGAACAAGTAAGCTGAATTACGCAAGAATAAATCAGACATTCAGAAGGAAACTTTAGGCAAGTAAAATCGAGTGCACTAACGAAGGTAAATGGCATATACCTACTGCGTTCGGCCTACTGCCTCCTGCTTTCTGCCTATGCGTTCTGCCTTCTGCGTTCTGTCTACTGCCGTCTGCTTACTGCCTGCTGTTTTTTCGTTATGGAGTTTGGCATTGAGATACCGACTGACAAGCCCTTCGATGCGGTGGCTCTTGGGCTCAATGCGATCGATCATCTAATCGTCGTCCCACACTATCCCGCATTCAATACCAAGGTCCCTCTGATCTCCCATACAATCGCGCCCGGCGGCCAATGCGCCACTGCGATGGTCGCCCTCGCTCGGCTTGGACTTCGCGTGCGCTACATCGGAAAGGTGGGTTCCGATGATTTCGGCGATTTACAGGTTCGTTCGCTGACGTCCGAAGGCGTCGAATCGTCTGGTGTAACTATTGTCGAAGGCGCCGACAGCCAGATCGCTTACATCGTAGTAGATCAGCCAAGCGGTGAGCGCACGGTGATCTGGCACCGGGACGACCGGTTGATGATTGATCCGTCGGAAGTCGATCGGGACGCGGTTATCTCGGGCCGAGCACTTCTACTTGACGCGCATAACGTCTCAGCATCGATCGCCGCCTCGACGTTCGCTCGAGATGCGGGCGTCCCAACGGTGCTTGATATCGACACAATTTATCCAGGCGCCGAAGAATTGCTGCCGCTGATTGATTTTCTCATTTCCTCAACCAGCTTCCCTCGAAAGCTTACGAAGGAAGACGATTTGCGGATCGCATTGAAGAGGTTGAAGGAAATGACCGGTTCGCTGTTCGTAGCAGCAACGTTAGGTCAAGAGGGCGTCCTCGCCTACTTCCGGGGCGAATATATTCATTCTCCAGCTTTTAAGGTGGAGTGCCGCGATACGACCGGCGCCGGAGACGCGTTTCACGGCGGGTTTATGTATGGACTGCTGGCGGGCTTTTCAGTAGAAGATACTCTGCGATTTGCAAATGCAGTGGCGGGTTTAAAGTGTCGCGCAATCGGGGCACGAACGTCGCTTCCGACCCTTGAGGAAGTAAACGCGCTTTTGGAAACTGTCTAATCGAGTAAGTTCTGTACGGGCGGTCCTCCGTGGCCGCCCCTCTTCGCAGAGTAAGAGGATTGCAAAGGAGAGGCGGCCACGGAGGACCGCCCGTACAGTACTTACCCTTGTGTAAGCGGCTTGATTACAAACCAACGACCTCTCGCAAGTATTGCCTGCTTCGGCACGCGCTTTCGAAGGGGTTCACACCAGGCAAACTGACATCCACATCCTGCTCAACAATCAGCCATTCGTCATAACCGCACTTAGT